>TARA_R110001583_G_scaffold123082_1_pt1 | contig 71635 bp, 70 predicted proteins | sample TARA_R110001583 | Tara Oceans TARA_R110001583 (sample SAMEA4398432) | marine metagenome | biome: Polar Biome; feature: [MES] marine water layer (ENVO:01000295) within the mesopelagic zone...; material: water (ENVO:00002006), including particulate matter (ENVO:01000060) such... | reverse complement strand
ATTAAATTTAAAAGGTTTTTTTAAAATGACTTTTTTAAATCACGTGACTGTTTTATCTGGTGTTGGAGTAGGTGGAGGTTCTTTAACCTATGCAAATACGCTGCCCGTTCCAAAAAGCAATTTTTTTAACTCCGGAAGTTGGGCTGCATTAAATAATTGGGAATTAGCATTAAAACCTTTTTATAATACAGCTTATAAAATGTTGGGTGCTGCGCAAAACCCAAAACTGTATGCTGCTGATTTAACTGTGAAAGAAATTGCCAAAGACCTTGGAAAAGCAACTCATTTTGAGGCAGTAAAAGTGGCAGTTTATTTTGGTGATGCTGGGAAAACGGTAGAAGACCCATATTTTAAAGGTGATGGTCCTGATAGAACAGGATGCATACATTGTGGTGCTTGTATGACTGGTTGTAGGTACAATTCCAAAAATACATTAGATAAAAATTATTTGTATTTAGCGCAAAAGTTAGGTGCTAAAATTATTGCAGAAAAAGAAGTTTTTAATGTTTCAACTCTTGGGGCAATTGATGGTTCAAATGGTTATAAAATTGAATTTAAATCGAGTATTGGAAAAAAAGAAAAGGATTTTATAACTTCAAAAGGTGTCATTTTTTCTGGAGGTGTATTAGGAACAATACCTTTATTACTGAAATTAAAAGAACATTCACTACCCAATTTATCCAATATGGTTGGCTGTAATGTTAGAACTAACAATGAATCGTTATTAGTTGTTACATCTACAGAAAAAAAGCCAAAAGATTATTCAAAAGGATTGGCAATAGGTTCTATTTTACATACTGATGAAAACAGTCATTTAGAACCTGTTCGTTATGGCGAAGGTTCTGGTTTTTTTAGAACTTTAACAATACCTACAATTCATAATAAATTTGTGTTATTTAGATTTTTAGGAATTTTAGTGTTGTTTTTAAAAAATCCAATTAAATTATTTAAAACCATATTTGCAAGGAGTTATGCAAAAAGAACCACCGTTTTGTTGTTTATGCAAACCTTAGACAGTACATTAAGAATAAAATTAGGCTCATTAACCAAAATGAAAACGGTGACTGAGCAAGGTATAAAACCAAATGCATTTATTCCAGAAGCACTCTTATTAGCCAAGCAGTTTGGTAAAAAAGTAAAAGGAATTCCGTATGCTAATTTTACAGATGTTCTTTTAGGTTCTCCTACAACAGCTCATATTTTAGGAGGCGCGGTTATGGGAAAAGATAGTTCTGAAGGAGTAATTGATAACTACAATCGAGTTTTTGGATATACAAATATGTTGGTTTGTGATGGCGCTATGATTTCGGCAAATCCAGGTGTCAATCCATCCCTTTCAATAACAGCAATAACGGAACATGCAATGAGTAAAATTCCTTCAAAAGAAAATTAGGGTAGTTTACTTCAATAAAATTTAAAAAATTTATGAAAACGAATGATTATATTTTAGTAGATGGTTTTAAACATATTAGGCACATTCAAGAATCTTTTTCAGAAGATGAAATGCTTAAAAAATCGAAATTGTATTTTGAAAAGTTTGATAAACGTCGTTCAATTCGTGATTTTTCAGATAAACCTATTACTTTTGAAGTAATTGAAAATATTATTAAAACAGCTTCAACAGCACCTTCTGGAGCTAATAAACAACCTTGGACATTTTGTGTAGTTAAAAGTGCGGAAATTAAAAAGAAAATTAGAGAAGCTGCTGAAGAAGAAGAGCGTAAAAGTTATGCGGATAGAATGAGTGATGAGTGGCTGGAAGATTTAAAACATTTAGGTACTGATGCAAATAAACCCTTTTTAGAAAAAGCGCCCTATTTAATTGTTGTTTTTAAACGTCCGTTTGAATATAATAAAGAAGGTAAAAAGCACCAAAATTATTATGTAAATGAATCTGTTGGTTTAGCTTGTGGTTTTTTAATTAGTGCAATTCATAATGCAGGTTTGGTAACCTTAACACATACGCCAAGTCCTATGCGATTTTTAGAAAAAATATTGGATAGACCAGATAACGAACGTGCCTTTTTAGTGTTGCCAGTTGGGTATGAGGCAGACAAAACGTTTGTGCCAGATATTCAAAGAAAACCTATTGATGAGGTGATGAAAATTTATTGATTTTTTTAAAAAAAGTTGTTTTTTTTTATTTGCATCTTTTGTTTTTAACATCTTTTACAACTTTGATGTTAGACCTTATTGGGTAGTGGTTTTTATGAAAATCTAATTTTAAAATATCTAATAAAATATGTTCTGTGCCAATTTTTGTAGAATTGACGTTTTTCATATAAAAGTTATTAACCAAAATTAAGAATTAGCAATAGATTAGTTGTGGAAACATAGACTTTTTAGTATGTTTGGTGAAATTGATAAAAATATAAAAAATGTATAATTCGAAGATAACAGGTCTTGGTTACTATGTTCCTGAAAATGTTGTTACAAATGATGATTTATCCAAAATAATGGATACTAATGATGAATGGATTAAGGAAAGAACAGGAATTGAAGAACGAAGATGGATAAAAGAAGGAAGTGAAGATACTTCTGCCATTATGGGAGCGAAAGCATCTCGAATTGCTATTGAAAGAGCTGGGTTAAAAAATGAAGATATAGATTTTATTGTGTTTGCAACTTTAAGTCCAGATTATTATTTCCCTGGTTGTGGAGTGCAAATACAGCAAATGCTAAATATGAAAACTGTTGGAGCTTTAGATGTTCGTAATCAATGTTCAGGTTTTATTTATGCAATGTCAGTTGCTGATCAGTTTATAAAAACTGGAATGTATAAAAATATTTTAGTAATTGGATCTGAATTTCATTCAGGAGGTTTAGACAAAACTTCACGAGGTAGAGGTGTTTCGGTTATTTTTGGTGATGGAGCAGGAGCAGCGGTGTTATCAAGAACTGAAGATAATACGAAAGGTATTTTATCTTCTCATTTACATTCAGATGGAAAACATGCTGAAGAATTAATTGTAAAATCTCCAAGTATAAAACATTGGGTCCCTGCATTAATTGCTGAGAGTGACGAAAATGATGAATCATATTTTCCTTATATGAACGGAACATTTGTTTTTAAACATGCAGTTGTTCGTTTTTCTGAAGCTATAAATGAAGCTTTACAAGCAAATAGTTTAGATGTTTCTGATATTAATATGCTTATACCACATCAAGCTAATTTGAGGATTTCTCAATTTATTCAAAAGAAATTTAAATTAACCGATGATCAGGTTTTTAATAATATTCAAAAGTATGGTAATACTACAGCGGCATCTGTTATAATTGCCTTAACTGAGGCTTGGGAGAAAGGTAAAATAAAAGAGAATGATATTGTAGTTTTAGCTGCATTTGGAAGTGGGTTTACATGGGGAAGTGTAATAATGAAATGGTAATTAAACTACTTTAATAATAAATATAAAGCCTCTAAATGCAAGTTTAGAGGCTTTTTTTTAAGGTTTTTTATGAATTAATTCAAATAATTACAATATCCCTTTTTTATGTTTATTTCTATGTAAGCTAATATTATATGACACACATTTTCAATTAGTTAGTTTAATTCTTATATAGAACTCAGGTTTATAAGAATTTGAATTGTGATACTGTTGAATAACGTCTTCTATTATTCCAACTAATACGTTTTGAAGAATTTATTAATTCAAATGCAACGCTTTCGGTTTTACTGTTTTTTGTGTTTATTGATTTCATAATTGTTAGTTTTTATTGTTTGATAATGCAAAGATATATCTTTTTCACAGTACTATGCAAAACAAAGTACTGTTTTATGAAATAATTAACATTTTTTAAGAAGCTAACTAAATAAAAAGCACTGTAAGCTTTGTTGTGATTAATAGACTATGTAATTAAGTTTTTGTAACAAGGTTTAATAGACTTTAACTAATTTTAACAAATGAATAAAAAAACGGTAGTATTAGGAGCCTCATTAAACCCAACTAAATACTCGTATTTAGCAATTACTAGGTTAGTAGATAATAACCATAGTGTAAGAGCATTGGGTAGAAAAGAAGGAGAAGTTAATGGAGTTAAAATTTATACTTCCCAAAAAATATTTAGAGATATTGATACAGTTACTATATACTTAAGTAAGAAAAATCAAGTCGGTTTTTATAGTTATATAATTGCCTTAAACCCGAAAAGAGTACTATTTAATCCTGGGACGGAAAATGTTGAGTTTGAAAAATTACTTTCTAAAAACAATATTTTTTTTGAAAGAGCTTGCACTTTAGTTTTACTAGGAATAGGTGAATATTGATAGTGAATTTTTTTATTTAAATGGTTGGGTTATAGAGGTAAGCTAGTTTTTTGCAGTAATTAATTCATTTTGTAAATCCTCTATTTTTTGTAGTAAATTTAATACAATGTCAATTCCTTCCAAATTCACATTCAGTTCATAATGAATTCGTATCATTTTTTCAATATCAGCAATTTTATCTTGATGGATGTATTGAAATTGTTTAATAGTGATTATTTCAATTAATCCCATCTCATTTAAATTATTGAAAAATGACATTTCAACATTATGATATACACAAATTTTATTTAGAAGTATGAAGTTTTCTTTGTTCATGACATTCTTAATTTTGAAAGTTTTGAAATTAATTTTTGTTCTTCTTCAGAAAGATTTTGAGGAATAATTACTTGATACGTAATATACAGGTCTCCAAAAGCATTCTCATTTTTGTAAATAGGAAATCCTTTACCTTTTAGTTTTACTTTTGTACCATTTTGCGTTTCAGGCTTTACAATTAATTTAACTTTACCATTAAAAGTATCTACTGTAACTTCTCCACCCAATAAGGCTTTGTATAAATCTAAATCTACAGTTGCATATAAATTATTTGTAGCTAATTTAAATTTGGTGTTATTTTGAATGTTAAATTTAATATGTAAGTTACCTTTTGGACCACCATTAACTCCTTCTCCTCCGTGACCTTTAATTTTAATAACTTGTCCATTCTTTACACCTGCAGGTATAGTAAACCTTATATTTTTATTGTTGACAGTTAGTGTTCGTTTATGAGTGGCAAAAACATCTGTTAAATTTAAATGCAATTCAGCGTTATAATCTTGCCCTCTAAATTTTACATTTCTACTACTTCTTTGCGAGGATGCTCGGCCTCCAAACATTGATTCAAAAAAATCGGAATATTCACTACCAGAAAAACTACTTTGAGTTCTTTGTTGTCCACTTCTTTGGTATTGTTGTTGCTTTTGAGCTTTTTCAAACTGTTCAGCATGTTCCCAATCTTTTCCATATTTATCATATTTTTTTCTATTTTCAGTATTGCTCAATACCTCATTTGCTTCATTAATTTCTTTGAATTTTTTTTCAGCTTCTTTATTATTTGGATTTAAATCGGGATGGTATTTTCTAGCTAATTTTCGATAGGCTTTTTTTATTGCGCTCTCAGTAGCAGATTTTTCAATACCTAATATTTTATAATAATCTATAAAAGCCATTTCAAGTAAATCTAATATGTGTAAATACAATTCCTTTTAAAAGAGGAACTTATCCTAAAGTTACGGATTATTTTTAATTTAAATATCTTAATTGAACCCATTTTTTTAACTACTAAATAATTGGAATCTTAATTTTATAAGTTTAAAATAATTTATATTGCTGCCTAATTGTCATTTGTAATTTTTTGGCTTGATATTCGTCTATATAAATCTATGAGTAAAACTAAAGTATCATTTTATTGGGCGTTTAAGGAATTTATTTGGCCAAGAAAGAAAATTGTATTAGCAGGTATATTTTTAATTATTATCAGAAGTTTAGCAGGTCTTGTACTTCCATATGCTAGTAAAAACCTAATAGATGATGTAATTCCATCGCAAGATATGCAGGCATTAACAACCTTACTAATAGTTGTTTGTTTTGCAATATTAATTCAAGCTGTGAGTTCTTTTTCACTTACACGTTTACTTAGTGTAGAAGCGCAACATTTAATTTCATTATTAAGGGCAAAAGTTCAAAAAAAACTACTCAAATTACCAATCAGTTTTTTTGATAATAACAAATCTGGAGCACTCGTTTCGAGAGTAATGACCGATGTTGAAGGTGTGCGTAATTTGGTTGGAACTGGTTTGGTACAACTAGTTGGTGGAACGTTTACGGCGGTTATATCGTTGGTTATTTTAATAAAAATTAATGCCTTAATGACATTTTTTGTTCTTGTGCCAGTATCAATTTTTGCAGTGGTAGCAATGAAGGCTTTTGGTTATATTCGCCCAATTTTTAGAGCTCGTGGTAAAATTAATGCTGAGGTAACTGGGCGATTAACAGAAACTTTAAACGGAGTAAGAGTAATAAAAGGGTTTAATGCTGAAGCGCAAGAAAATAAAACGTTTGAAAAAGGAGTTGAATTATTGTATTTAAATGTGAAAAAAAGTTTAACTGCAACAGCGCTAATTACTAGCTCTTCAACTTTTTTATTGGGGTTGGCTTCTGCAGGTATTATGGGAATTGGAGGTTATTTTATTATGGACAATAGTATGACTTATGGAGAATTTATATCCTTTACATTGTTTTTAGGGTTTATGATTGCTCCAATTGTTCAAATGAGTAATATTGGTAGTCAGTTAACTGAAGCAATGGCAGGATTGGATCGTACTCAAGAATTAATGAATATGACAGAAGAAGATAATCCAGAAATTAGAACAGTTAAATTGGATAAAGTTTCTGGTGATATAGTATTTGAAAATGTTTCTTTTAGTTATGATGAAGGAAAAGAAGTTTTACACAACATTTCATTTAATGCACCTTCTGGAAGTGTAACAGCTTTGGTTGGGTCTTCAGGTTCAGGAAAATCTACAATAGCAGGTTTGGCAGCAACATTTTTAAATCCTTCCGAAGGAAAAGTTTCTATGGATGGAATTGATTTGTCAACAGTTAATTTAAGTAGTTTCAGAAGTCAATTAGGCGTAGTGCTACAAGATGATTTTTTATATGAAGGTACCATTAGAGAAAATATTCTATTTCCAAGACCGAATGCTACGGAAGCACAATTGCTTGAAGCTGTAAAAGGTGCTTATGTAAACGAATTTACAGATCGTTTTGATGAAGGTTTAGATACTGTTATTGGTGAAAGAGGAGTGAAGTTGTCAGGTGGTCAACGTCAACGAATATCTATTGCAAGAGCGTTGTTAGCTAATCCTAAAATTATTATTTTAGATGAAGCTACTTCAAATTTAGATACAGAAAGTGAATCTTTTATTCAGAAAAGTTTACACGAATTAATGAAAGACAGAACTACATTTGTAATTGCTCACAGACTTAGTACCATTCAAAAGGCAGATCAAATATTGGTAATTGAAGAAGGGAATATTGTAGAACGTGGAAGACACGATGAATTGATTACTAAAAAGGGAAGATATTTTGATTTATATACGTACCAAAGTAGAATTTAGTGGATGTTAAAAAGCAATCTTCCTATTTTAAAAGTTAATGAGCAAGAACAATTAGTGCTGAAAGCTAAAATTGAATTAGTGCAAAGTCAATTAAATGAGATAGAACAACAAACAATTGCTTTTGAAGCTATTTTACGCTCAAATTTGGAAAATCAACTTATTGAAGAGCAGGAATTAACCATACTTTATAAAAAAATACAGCAAGTAAAAAAGGAAAAACGTCTCAATCAAAAAAAGAAGGGAAAAAACTATAAGGAAATAATAGGCCTAAAGGTAATTGCTGAAAGTAAAGTTATCAATGCCAATGTAGACGATCTTAAAGAAAAAAAGAGATTGTATAGAGAAGCAATGCTCCATGTACATCCAGATAAGTTTTCCTTGAATGCTACAAAATTGGATATTGCAACAGAAATTACTGCCAAGCTTATTGAAATATACCAAAGCGGTAGTTTAAATGAGTTACAAATTTACCATACGCACATATTTAGTGGTAATGCACTGTTGCAGTTTATAAAACCATCACTAAATAGTAGTACTAAAATTGAAAAAGACATCTATCTAATTAAGGAACTTGCCCAACTTGAAAAGGTATTGTTAGCAGCTAAAAATAAACATACTTATAAAGTGTTAACGGAGTATAAGAATCCATTAACTTTTATTGATGAACTTAAAGAATACTATCGAGATCGAATTTTTAAATTAAAAAAACGGACAAGAAAAGCAACTAAATTTGATTTATAATTGGGTGAAACCAAGACATGATTTTTTACCCCAAAAATTGAATTTAATTTACAGCCTTTTCAAAAGCCTCACTTCCTCCAACAATTGGTAAAGTTAAAGTTGTAGCATCTAAATCAACAGTTAATTCCGTTCCTGGTTTTGGCCAAAGCGTGAATTCTTTATCACTCGAAAATACCATCAGTCCAATTTGTTGTCCTTTAGGTATTATTTGATCATCAGGCATTAAATTAAAAGATATTTCATAAAATTCACCAGGTTTTAAGGGCTCACTTTCTGTTAATGAACGGTAGTTTTGAGGATCAGCCCATCCGCGTGTAATTATATTATCTGTGATTTTTGAATTTTTCCCTTCAGCCCAAGGTAATGATACCAACCAAACCGAAAGATTTGCAGCAGGTTTACTACTTGCTAATTTTATAGTGATTTTTGATTCTCCTGAGATATGAATATCTTTAGATAATGTTGGTGTTGTGAACATTAAACGATGCTTTGAGCTTTTAGATGAAGCTAAATCAGCTCCAGAGAAAGAAACATCATCAATCAGTACTTCTGTTCCTTGATGTGTAGATTTTATAGTACTTAATTTACCATTTTCAGGTGATCCAGCATTAAGATAAAATGTTACTGGAGAAGCCTCAGGGTTTGGGTAATCTTTATAAGGAGTTGGATGATCTCTTTCATCATTTTCACGAACTATCCAAGCTTTTGCATCATTTTCTACACCATTATCTATACCATGTAAATAATGTGCGAACCATCTATTCATCATTTTCATTGGTGGCGGTTCACCATGACCGTTTTGATGATAAAATATTTGAGTTGGTAGCCCTTTTTCTTTTGCAGCTTTATATATTCTATAGCTATGTTCTGGCATTACATTCCAGTCGTTAAAACCATGAGACATTAATAAAGCAGCGGTCATTGGTTTCATATCATTTAAGTAATCACGTCCAGCCCAAAAATCATTATAATCTCCTGTAATTCTATCCATGCCATTTTTCATTTCTGTATCTCTTACTGTTGCATTGCTATAAGAACGTTTTGTTGCATCTCCACTGTGAATAAAATCATACAGTACATCAATATCTTCACCTAAATACCCACCAGGAGATCTTACCAATCCGTTTGATCTATAGTAATGATAATAGGATGTGTTTGGCGCAATTGGGATAATGGCTTCAAGTCCTTTAACACCTGTTGTTGCAGCAGCTAAGGGAATAGTTCCATTATACGATGTTCCTGTCATTCCTACTTTTTCGGTTGACCAATATGCAGCTACTTTTTCAGAACCATATGGAGTTGTAAACCCATCTACACGGTTGCATAACCAATCAATAACAGCTTTAGGTGCTAAAGATTCGTTATCACCACCAACAGTTGGAGATCCTTGAGAAAGCCCTGTGCCTGGTGATGATGAGTGTACAACAATATAACCTCTTGGCACCCATTTTTTAATATGAGAATTAGAAATAATGGGTCTTTCCCCAAAACGCTCTACTTCTGGATGTACGCGTTCCTTATCTATTTCTCCTAGCTCATGTTTTACATCATAAAAAAGGCCATCAATATCTGGTGCAACTCCTGCAAAATAAGGACTAGAAACATAAATAACAGGTAGTTTTAAACCTTCTGAATCTGTCTGAAAAGGTCTTGTAACGGCAACGTGCATTCTATCTAATTTACCATCGCCATCTGTATCAAAGGTTGTTTCAACCCAAAGATCATGTCTAAGCCAAGTTTCAGCATTGTTAAAGGCCTCTACTATTTGCGCTTCACCATTTTTAAATATTGGTATTGCTTTTTTTTGAGCATTAGATGTAAATGCAATTAATAAAGTAATAATAAATAGCAGATTGAAGATTTTTTTCATGGTAAAATATTAAACTCTAATGATTCTTATTAATTTTTAAAGATACTTTAAAAATTGTTTTTTGCATAATGAAGTAATTGTTTTTGAAAAAAACACCTTACTGATTTTCGATTTTCTTATTTTTTTGATGTCTTAAGTAATAAGGAAGAATTTTATGAAATGCATGTTCAAACCTAGAGTTACAATCTTCAATTCGCCCTTCATATTTCAAACAATTAGGTACGCCTAAATTAAAAACACCTTTTCCTCCTGCCATTCTTTGTAATTTATGAAGTGCTTTTGGAGATAATTTTTTATATAAAGGTGCTAGAATTTGACATTGTTCAATCCTTCCATTATTTAAGCTCCAGTTTTTAGCTTCTTCTCCTTTTATTATTTTCTTAGAGAAATATATTTTTTTTAGTAATGGAAAAGCGAATTCAAATACTTTTTTTGAGCCTTCGTTTGCAAAAGTTACTACTTCGTGGTTTCTAACAATAAAAAAACGAATGATGCCCTTGTCTAATTTAGAAAGTTGACAAGCAGCTACTGCTGCAATTCCTATGCCTTTTATTTCATGAGTTTGTTCTTTTCTTTTAAAGTCAAACCACAAATAAAAATCTCTTATTTGGCTAATTGTCTTATATTTTTGGTTGCCATTTTCTTTGGAAAGATTAAATATATTGGCTTGTTTCCATACTTTTGTTTGCTTTTTTCGATCTTTTTTTAACCAATAGCCATTTTTTAAAGAGGCTTGTCCTGTTTCTATTTTATAAGTTTTTAAATTTTTAAACTCTTGAGCATATACATTGGTCGTTTTCAACAAAATTAACAAGGAGAACACTACAATAACAATTGTATTTAATGTGCTAGTAATTTTTAGTTGAAATTTTTGATATAACATAAATTAAATGATATACGGTTTCCTTTTTTTATGAGTTTGGTTCTATATGAATTAAAACATGACCTATTGTTGTAATTTCTCTTTGTAGTGTATCTTTAAGTTTATGCGCCAATTCGTGACCTTCTTTTACTGAAATAGTTGCATCTACAATTGCATGTAAATCCACATGATATTTCATTCCTGCTTTTCGGATAAAACATTTTTCAGTAGCTATTATTCCCTCAACAGTATTCGATACTTTTCTAATCTCATCTATAAGATCATCGTATAAATGCTCATCCATAATTTCTCCAAGTGCGGGTCTGAAAATTAAATAACTGTTGAAATAAATAAATCCAGCAGCAAAAAGAGCAGCCCAATCGTCAGCAGTTTCATAGCCTTTACCAAATAAAAGTGCAATTGAAATTCCTATGAAAGCAGCAATGGATGTTATTGCATCACTTCTATGATGCCAAGCGTCTGCTTTTAATGAAGAACTATTGGTTTCTTTACTTTTTTGAAGTACTATTCTATACGAGATTTCTTTCCAAATAATTATAATACCAAGAACAATTAAAGTCCAAGGTTTAGGTGATTTATGAGGTGTTCTAATATTTTGTATGCTTTCATAAGCAATTATAGTTGCAGAAGTTATTAGAAATAGCACTACTAAAAAGGTTATTAATGGTTCAACTCTACCATGTCCATAAGGATGCTTTTTATCTGCGGGCTTGCTTGAATATTTTAGCCCTAATAATACTAAAATAGAAGCAAATATATCCGTTGTAGATTCTATTGCATCAGCTATTAATGCATATGAATTTCCAAAATATCCAGCAATACCTTTAACAATTGCTAAACTAGTGTTACTTATAATACTAAAATAGGTGGTTTTTATGGCTGTTTTTTCATTGTTCATCTTCAATTTTCAGCTTGCTTGTAACAGTTTATTCTACATAAATTTAAGAATGTAAAACTACAAATATTTGTTGTTTAATAGTTGGTTTTTATTGAAAACAAATTAAGTAATTACAATTTTAAGTGAGCTTTTTATTCATTAATAATTCATTAGATCAGAATATTTAAATTCGTAATTTAATATCGATTTTAGCTTTTTAACACTTATTATTTTATAAGTATTCAATGAATTTTCATTAAGCACAGGTGCTTTTTCATTTAATTTAAGAATTTCTTTAGTATAAAAATTTTTTCTCTTAGGGTGAGAATCTGCACAGGCATTCAATATTTCGTTCCAAATATCTTTTGCAATTATTTCTTCAATTATTTTAATACAATCATCTCGGTGAATTAGATTTACATAACCTTCAGGGTTTTCTATTTTTTTTCCGAATGAAATGAAATTCCCTGGTTTTCTATTGTAACCAAATAAGCCTCCGAAACGAATAATGTTAGTTTTAAAATTATTATTTGTAGTGAATAATTGTTCTATAATAACTAAAGGAGCGTTTTTAGTTTCAGTTTCTTCTGTAACTATTTGATTTAAATTTTCATAAACTGAAGTTGAACTAATAAATATAATTTTTTTAATAGTTGATTGTTCAATCTTTAAAATTAGTTTTTTAAAATCATCAATATTTTTTGAAGGTATAGCAATTATTAAAATTTCAGATTCAAAAAAATCAGCACAACTTTCTAAGTTGTTTAATGTTATTAAATAGGGTTTTATATTATTTGAAATCAGTTCTTTAAATTTATTGTTTGAAGTAGTAGAACCTTTAATAGTAAAACCTATTTTGACTAGGGAAGATGCCAAAGGCATTCCTAACCAACCACATCCTAGAATACTAATTTTTTGTTTCATATTTTAGTTATTATCTGCAATTTTCATTGAAATTAGTTAATGTATTGAAAAATCTAAGTTAATTTATAATTTACGATCTTCTATTATTTTCAGCACCCAATTATTGGTGTTAAATCTATGTTTTACGGTTTAGCAATGCTTTATGCTCATTATTATGCCGTATATTTTTATTTTTTTAAATATTCATTCATCCTTCCAATTAGATAAACAAAAAAAGCTATTATTCCAGAAAAAAATATTCCAGTTATAAATGAAAAATTTCTTCCGGTATCATTAATTACCTTATTCATTGCAGCTTCTTGTTTAGATGTAATTTCATCTCCGTTGAAAAATTTGTCACCATTCAAATCATACTTTTGTAACTCCAATTTAGATGAAATGTTAGAGTATGTTGCTCCACTTAAAATAATAAAATATACAATAAAAAATATAGTTAGACTTATCCAAAACCATTTTCTCTTTCTATTTTTGAATACTTTATTTCTTTGATAAAATAGTATTCCTAAAGTCAATATTGAAATTATTGTTGGAATAATTAAATGATATGGTAAACTTATTTCGCTTAATGTTGTGTAATGTTTTTCAGTTATTTTCTTTACAGAATTCAGTTAAATCAGAATATGTCATTGCACCAGAAAATCGTTTAATTTCCTTTCCATTTTTGATTAATAAAAATTGAGGCAATCCTTTTATTTGGTACTTTTCTATTATTTTTTTATTAAAATCGGCATTCACTTTTGCTATTTTAACATTGCTGAATTCCGTAGCAAATTTTTCAATTATAGAATTCATCATTACGCAAGGTCCACACCATTCAGCCCAGAAATCGATCAAAACCAATTTTTCATTATTCAATGTAGCCTCAAAGGTTTTCTCATCAAGTTTAATAATTTTTGAATTAGAAGTGTTCTTAAATATTTTTTTATAACTATATCTAATTGGTAAAGTTAATCCGGCTATAATTGAAGATAAAATGAAAAGAATAAATGCAATTATATAATTAGAAATCGTACTTAAATTTTTAATTGATTTAAAGTTTCTTTCAGATTCGTTTTGGTATTTAATTAGCTTTTCTAGCATTTTTTTTAATTAAAGAAGAGTCTTTAGTATGAGTAGTAGTTTGATTTAACAGTTAACATAAAAAGTACAAACCAAGCTGAATATTCCTGTGAAATTTTTAGAATAGACGAGTGTAAGTAATTAATAATAACCATTTTATTGGGCTTTTTTATGTAATTAAATGTTAAATTTTTCAACCTTGGTTTTTCTTTGTTTGATTAGTTGTGTCATATTTATTTTGTAATTACTCTGGGAATATCTTGTGGTAAACGTGTTAACAATTCGTAATTAATAAGGTTACTATAATCACTGAATGAAGAAACAGAAATTTCTACTTTTTCCTGATTTCCAATTAGAACTACTTCATCTCCTTTTTTAATGGTTTCGTCTGTTGAGATATCAACTGTTAGCATACTCATATTTACGGAGCCAATTACATTGTGTCGTGCACCATTAATTAACACCTTGCCTTGGTTGCTTAAAGAGCGGCTGTAACCAGAAGAATATCCTACTGGTAATAATGCTATTTTTTTAGTTTGGTTTGTCAAATAAGAAGTGCCGTACCCTACAAATTCTCCAACTTTTACAATTTTCACATCCATTACCTTGGTCTTCCAACTTAAAATGCGTTTCAAAGGATTTATGCTCGTTTTATTTTTGGTGCTGTAATGAACAAAAATTTCCTGAGTTGGAAAAAAACCAAATTGTAGAATACCAATTCGTACTAAATCCATTTGCATATTTGGGTATCGCAAAGTGGCAGATGAACTAGCAATGTGCCGCTTGGCATTTAGCCAATTGTATGAACTTAACTTCAATTGATATCTTTTAAAACGCTTAAATTGGTCATTTACGCGTTTATAATTAGCTATGTTTTCGGCTCCTGCCAAATGTGTGCAAACGCCTTTTACATCAATATAATTGAGGTTGGCTTCAATCTTATTAAAGATAGGAGTGATTTGTTGCGAGCTAAAACCTGTTCTGTTCATTCCTGTTTCTAATTCTACATGAATGAGTGCTTTTTTACCGTTGTTTTTGGCGATGTTAATTGCTGCTTCTAAACGATCATGCTCAAAAACATAAAACTCAATTTCATTTTCAATAACCCACTCTAATTGTTCATTATCTATATGCCCCATAATCATAAGTGTATACTCGCGATTGATTAACGCTTTTTTTACACTTAGGGCTTCATCTGCACAAAACACACTAAAATGGCGAACACCACACTCATACGCTAACGGACAATAAAATTCGATACCGTGTCCATATGCATTTCCCTTAACAACCGAAGAAAACGTAACACCTTTACTCAAAAAGTTTTGAATGAATTGAATGTTTTTTTTGACAGCAGATTTAGAAAGTTCAATGTAAGAGGTTTGAAACATAGTTTATAGAATTTGATTAATGATTGAGGTAAACATGCGAATTCCGCTTTCAGTGATTGTATCTGGATAATCATAATCTGGATTGTGTAAAGCAGGTGTAGTAGTGCCAGCTCCAAGTCCAAACATGGCACCTTTAAATTGTTGGGTGAACAAGCCAAAATCTTCACCCCAAGGAAATGGATACGCTCTTTCGGTTAAGCTTAGTTTATTTTTTAAACTTGCATTTCTAACTAAGTCAACTGCTTCTGGATGATTCATGTTTGCTTGAAAAACTTGTGTCCAAGAAATATCAGGTGACATATGGTGTCTTTTACACGTTTCTTTCATAAACGCTAAAATTTCATCACTACGTTGTTTCATTAAATTGGTAGACCAACTTCTTATGGTGAAATGCACTTCTCCATAACCAGCCGAAATACCATAGGACATATTATCGCCCATTGCGCAATAAATAGGTGTCATTAAGAAAAAGTTTTTTTCTGCAGGTTTGTTGTAGGTGATGCGATTTGCGAAAGCGAATATTTCTGAAATGGCCATACTTGGATTAAATCCTTTCTCAGGTTCAGCAGCATGAGCTGTTTTTCCTGTCATTTTTAAAATAATGCTTTTTACGTTTCCAGTAAATTCATGCTCTTTAACTACAATTTCATTGGTTTTGTATCCCGGTAAATTGTGTAACGCAAAAACGTAATCAATTTTTTTTTCTTTGAATTCATCATCACTCAAAACAGCTTCGGCACCCATCCCGTTTTCCTCTGCAGGTTGAAAAAGTAGAAGCAATTTACCTTTTTTAATTGGTTGCTTAGAAAACAATAGAGCCAAGCCTAATAAAATTGTTGTATGTCCATCATGTCCACATTTGTGTGACACGCCTTCATTTATAGATGCATAATCAAATGTATTTATCTCAGTAATGGGTAAGGCATCAATATCTCCCCGAATCATAACAGTTGGTCCTGGTTTGTTGCTGTTGTAAGTTGCCAACACCCCTGTATTAGCCACTAGTTTAATACTGAACTGAGTTTCTGTTTTTAAAAAATCAATAATAGTTTTTTGCGTCTCAAACTCTTGTCCCGAAACTTCTGGGTACATATGAAGTTTTTTTCGAATGTTTGTAAGTTTATTTAATTGTACTGTGCTTAACATAGAGTCTAATTGTATTTTGGATACTTAAAAACGCAATAGCAGAAATGAACATGTCATAAAATAGAAATCGTGTAATCTCCAATTTAATAATCATTCTTTGATATGTTCTTGCAAAGAAAATAGAATTCAACGCAACATTCAAAAATGGGTTTTCAAAACTAATTTTTTTATCAAATCTTTCACTTCTATGATTTTTGTGGATTGTGATATAAATCAAAATGTTCTCAGGAATATAACTGTCGATGCCCATCTAATTCAATAAGATAGTACTCTTGATTTTTTTAACATACTTCAAAACCATAGTGGAACCTGTGTGAAAGGTACAAATTATTTTGTTGAATAGTCAATAGCCTTTCAAGATCTTTTTGTAGTACTTTGATATGTGTTATTTCATCTTTAATTTCTACCTAACTCTAGTGTTTATTAGAAGTTTTACTTCATAGTTTATAATCAGTTCATTGATGGTTGTGGAAGCAATACTATAGCGTTTTTCCAATTGATTCTTAGTGTATTTTCCCGTGTTAAATTCAAGCAAGTTTTTTAATTTGAATGATTCACTGTAACGTCTGGTTACTCTGTCGTTTTTATACATAATGTTTAGAATTATGTAGCCCTTTATTCATGGCGAGTCATTTAATTAAGCAACGGGCTCATATATAAATAGTAGCGGATTTATAGTTACCAAATTTCAGGTATTTTCAAACTAGAAATTAATTTTGGATTAAATACAGAACCCGCTATTTTTTTACAAATTGTTGATTGTAGTTTCTATTTTATTTATTTAATAAATTCATCAATATTCACATTGAGTCCTTTTGCCACTCCTATTCCTAATTTCTGACTTACTCTAAACCAATGACATAATTGACGGTTGATAATTTCATCTTTTTTATTTCCAGAAATTCCGCTCATTGCTCCAACAATATTACTAATTGTATTTTGTTGTTGTTGTGCTGTCATTATATTTTCAAACAATCCTTTTGGTTGAGAATAATGGTCGTCATCGTTTAAATTTCTGTCAAAATAAGCTATTTCATTACTATCTAAATTGTAAGGTTGTCCTTTATAATTTTTGTCTTCATAGTTCTCATCAAAACTATTTGGATAATGATTTTGAGAGCTACCACCATTGCCATCAAAGCGCATTGCACCATCTCTGTGATAATTATTTGTAGCGTACGGGCATTTATTTACTGGTAAAGCATTGTAGTTTGCCCCAATACGATAACGTTGGGCATCAGGATAGGCGAAAATTCGTCCTTGTAACATTTTGTCTGGAGAAAAACCAATACCATCTACTAAATTAGAAGGAGAAAATGCTGCTTGTTCTACATCTTGAAAATAGTTTTCAGGAACTTCATTCAATTCAATTACTCCAACATCCATAAGTGGAAAATCTGAATGTGGCCATATTTTTGTTAGATCAAAAGGATTCCATTTAAAACTTTTAGCTTCTTTTAAACTCATTATTTGAATTTTTAAAGCATACTTTGGAAACTTTCCGTTTTCAATAGCATTTACTAAATCTCTTTGTGAATAATCTGGATCAGTTCCTTTTAATTCAGTTGCTTCCAAATCTGTAAATGTCTTGTTTCCTTGCATTGTTTTGTAATGAAATTTGACATAAAACCGCTCATTATTTTTATTTACAAATGAAAAAGTATGACTTCCATAACCATTCATATACCTATATCCATTAGGTGTTCCTCTATCAGACATTAATATTAAAACTTGATGTAAACTTTCAGGGTTTAATGACCAATAATCCCAAACCATTGTTGCATCCTTACAATTGGTTTTCGGATTCCTTTTTTGAGTATGAATAAAATCTGGAAATTTTTTTGGGTCTTTAATAAAAAATACGGGAGTATTATTACCTACTAAATCCCAGTTTCCATCTTCTGTGTAGAATTTTACAGCAAAACCTCTTGGGTCTCGTTCTGTGTCCGCAGATCCTTTTTCTCCACCTACTGTTGAAAATCGAGTAAATAATTTTGTTTCTTTTCCAATTTCAGAAAATATTTTTGCACGGCTGTATTTTGAAATATCGTGAGTAACAGTAAATTTTCCATATGCACCAGTTCCTTTTGCGTGAACAATTCTTTCAGGAATTCGTTCTCTATTGAATTGAGCTAATTTTTCTTGTAAGAAAAAATCTTGTAATAATATTGGTCCTCTTTCTCCTACTGTTTGTGAATCTTGGTAGTGGTTTACTGGGCAACCACTGCTTGTAGTTATTTTTTTGTTTTCTGACATAATAGAAATATTTAATATGATTATATCTTACAAATATCTAGTCTTATGGCTATAATGTAAATTGAATAGTTTTACAACTTCATAGATATTGTTTGTTTTTTGGCAACCAATTAATAAAACCAAAGTTGAATTTTGGTTATTGTAATTTTTCGTTGAATAAATTTAATATATTTAGAATTAAGAACCATTCTAATTTACAGATTGAACAATTTATTAAGGCATTGTTGTATTCTAATACCTTTTAACTCCTGTTATTTTTTCAATCTCAGTTAGAATTAATTTAAATGGGTTTTCAGTTTTATTCTCAGAAAAACACAATGTTTAGATTCTCAGTCTAGAAACATTCTATTTTATTGTGTTTTACAATTTTATATGCGTTAATTGTTGTGTCTTTATACTTTATTTTATTCTTCTAAATTTTTTTCGATAATCTTTATCCATTTTTTCAGTTGCATACTGTATAATTATTCTCCCACATTGGTTTTTCCATTTTAAAAGGAATTCTTCTATAATAAAAGGGTTAGATTTCCATAATCCCCGTAGCAATGTTCCAATTCCTTTTTGAACATACTTAGAATTATCCAGCATTAAAGGTGCTATTAGATTTAATGCAATTTCAGGTTTTAGATCCTTTTTATTTAACTCAACCAAAGTAACTGGAACTGTTCTTCTTTTCCATTCTGAATCTGATTTAGTCCATTCTTTCAATTTTTCAAATGAAATTATGTTGTCAATCAGAAAGCTTGATAAAACTAACATACACAATACATCTGTAGTTGCCCAATTTGATATACCATAATCAAACCAATTCCCAATTCTGTTAAAAGTGTGAGTTGTATAATTTTGTCTCTCAGATTTTAAAAATGCAATTGCAAATGACATTTCTTCATATTTACCAGTTTGCATTAATTTATCACCTAAATCTAAATATTTTTCTAAAGTCATTTCATCTTTCCATTGCTCAATCCATTTATCTCTTTGATTCTCAAATATTTTTTGCTCAATACCGTAGCCATTATAACCATCTTTGAAATATCTTGAATACTTTTTTATAATATCAGGGTTTGAATTTGACTCACAAAAAGTTCTAATTTCTTTAAGTTTTGAATTAACCATATTAAATGTATTTTTATTTATTCATCTGTTACAAAGTGGTTTAGTATTGCTAAAGTTGAAGGTTGATAAACCATAATATTTCAATGTTTTCTTATTGTTTGTAGCATTAGCCAAATTTCTCTAAACATTTAAATAAGTACTTTTTTTATTTATTGTTATAGGCAGGTTTTATGGTTTTTAAATAGTTGTCAAGTATATCTAAAACTTCAGGAAAATTGTTTCTTCCAAACCCAACTCTTATGTATTTACCGTTATGTTCAAACATTTCAGAAGGAACAGTCATAATGCCAGTTTTTTCAACTAATTGGTTACTGAATTCTAAGGATGAATTATTAATATTTAATTTAACAAAGGAGGTTGAACCCGCTTTTGGCGGAGTAAAGGATGATATTATTGGATGTTTCCCTACAAAGTCACCAAATAACAATATGTTTTCTTTAATTTTTTTTAAATTTTGAGGAAGAAATTTGTCAATATTGTTCAGCGCTATTATTGATAAAATTTCACTTGGCGCACTATTACAAATACTAAGATAATCTTTGAATGCAACAACTTTATGAAGAAAATCGGTGTCTTGAGTCACTAACCAACCAATTCTTAAACCAGCTAGTCCAAAAGTTTTTGATGTACCCCATAAACTAATACCTTTTTCATAAATATCAGAAATTGGAGGTAATTCCATGGTTTCATCCATAATTAATTTGTGATACATTTCATCGGAAAATATATACACATCATTTTTTTTTGCTATTCTTACTATTTCATCTAGCTGTTCTCTTTTCAAATAGCTACCAGTTGGATTGTGAGGGAAATTTAAGATGATTAATTTTGTGTTTTTCCTAATTAACTTTTCTAAATCAGTTGTGTTAAACTCCCATTTTTCCGAGTTAGGTTTCCATAATGAAAGTTCACAATTAATTGATTTTACAACTTCAGATAATGACTGATAGCAAGGCGAAACTGTGATAACATGGTCTTTTGAATTTAATAAAACATTCATACTAATAAAATTAAGTTCCCCTGGAGATGCAACAACTACATTTTCAATTGTTTTAATTTTATAATATTGAAGAATAGCCTTTCTTAATAAAGGATTTCCTTCACTTTCGGTATAGCCTAGTTTTATACCTTCCCATAAATCCATTTCATTTTTAGATGCATTTTCTAGAAGATATTTTAATGCGTAACCATCACAGTCTGAACTGGAGAATAGATATTTCGCATTAAATTCGTGCTTAGCAAAATATCGTTCAAGTTTGAAATCATTTATTTTCATTGCTATTATCTTTTTGTTTAACCATCAGTTTAGAATAACCAAAGTGTAAATTAATTATCGCATTTTTTCGATGTTTAAATTTAGTTATTTTAAGGTTTATAATAAATCGATTTCTAATCTATTTCTAATGTTACTTAATGAAACAGAAGTAATCTCTAAAAAGGAAGTAATGTAATGTTGAGAAATATGTAATTATTTGGATTGTTTTCTGAAGTTTTAACTCAGTTTGTTGTTGTTAGTAATTTTTTTTGTTCCTTCTCATAATTAAAATAGATAGCTAATACTTGGCTATTCTATTTATGCAATTCGCAATATCTTTTCTATCTTACGTCCTTTCGCTAATTCATCCACTAATTTGTCCAAATACCTCACCTGTTGTGTTAAAGGATTCTCAATTTCTTCTACTCGATATCCACAGATTGACCCAGTAATCAATTGAACATTAGGGTGTAGTGAAGCATTCTGAAAAAATAGTTCAAAAGTCACTTTGTTTTCAATTAGTTCTTTCAACCTTTTTTTATCAAAACCTGTTAACCACTCAATTACTTGATGTAATTCTTCTATAGTTCTACCTTTCTTTTCAACTTTTGTGATATAATGTGGATATACTGAGGCAAAAGTCATTTTTGCAATGCGCTCATGTTGGCTGTTTACTTTTTTCATATCTGGTAAATTTGCTTTAATCTCATAATCTATTTAAGTAGGTGTTGTACTGATATAGGTTGTTGATTTTCGTTTTCTTAATATAGTCAAATATTGTAAATTTTGTTTCTCCTATAGCATTTATAGTTTGTATTTTGATTTAAATGTATGTGTTCAAATGTTAATAAATTTAAACACGGTCTGAGTTATTATAAATATTAGCAGCCCGTTTTACATTTTTTTTAGCTAAAGTAGTGTTTTTAATTGTTTGTTTTAAGCCATATTTATATTTTAAAGTGCTGTTAAACTAAGTGTTAAAGCGTTCTGTTTAGCAAGTTGAGTATATCAAAGGATGCAATTTTAAATGTCTATATGGAGTAATAAATTAACTGTAAATTAGGTTGTTCACTATTTTTTATACCCAATATTGGGCAATGTGATTTATTCTAAAAGCCATTTAATTATTTTTAATTTCTTATCTGAATAAGGAGCATATTTAAAGTTTGCTTCAAACCAAAAAGGTTTGTCTAATATACTTTTGTTATGAGAAAATGTATCAAATCCTGATTTTCCATGATAACTTCCCATTCCACTAAATCCAACACCTCCAAATGGAAGATTACTATTTGATAAATGCATTAAACTATCATTTATAGCACCTCCTCCAAAAGATATTTCATTAAGTAATTTATTAATTGTTTGTTTTTTTTTCGAATAAATATAGCATGCCAATGGTTTTGGTTTTTCTTTCACCATTTTTATTGCTTCATTAATATTGGTAAATGATAATATAGGAAGAATTGGCCCAAAAATTTCGTCTTTCATTATTTCGTCTTCAAACGAAATATCTTGTAGAATTGTTGGACTAATAAATCTTTTGTCCCTGTTAGAATTACCTCCAAAGTAAATTTTATCAGGATCAATTAGTTTGCTAAGGCGGTCAAAATTATTTGTATTTATTATTCTTAAATAATTTTCATCTATAGCATCACTGTTTTTATAATGTTTTTCAATTTCGCTCTTCAATTCTTCAAGAAATATTTCTTCAATTGATTTGTCAACTAAAACATAATCAGGGGCAACACAAGTTTGGCCTGCATTCAAAAATTTTGCCCAAACAATTCTTTTAGCAGTCATTTTTATATCAGTATCTGCAAGTACAAAAGTAGGACTTTTCCCACCCAATTCAAGAGTGACAGGTGTTAAGTGTTTTGCTGCTGCTTGATAAATTATTTTACCAACAGTTGTGCTTCCAGTAAAAAATATTTTGTCAAATCTAAATTCTAGGAGTTCAGTGGTTTTTTTAACACCACCTTCAACAACACAAAAATAAGCACTCGGGAAATTATCATTGATAATTTTAGCCATTGTTTCAGATGTTCTAGCAGGAAGTTCACTAGGTTTTAAAATTACGGTATTGCCTGCCGCAAGTGAGGTTATTGCTGGAACTAATGAAAGTTGATATGGATAATTCCATGCACCTATAATTAATGTTGCTCCCAAAGGCTCCGGAATGATATAACTTTTGGCAGGGAAGTTGGCAAACCCTGTTGATACTTTTTTTCGTTTACTCCACTTTTTAATATTTTTTATAAAAATGTTTATTTCGTGATATATCAAAGATAATTCAGAGACATAAGTTTCAAACTCAGATTTCCCATAATCTTCATAAATAGCTTTATAGAGCACATCTTCGTTTTTTTTAAGCAATTTTTTTAACTTCTTTAGTTGCTGAATTCTAAAACTTACATCTTTAGTTGTATTAGAGTTAAAAAAGTCTTGTTGTTTTGTATGTATTTCTTGTATTTTCATAGTTATATTAATGGATTGTTCACTATTATTATACCTAAGAGTTTAGCGTATAAAAGTTATGATTATAAAACCGTATTTTCTGATGTTTGTAGTTTCGTTTAAATATTTATAGGATTTCTGTTTTCCACATTCTTATCAATTTTTGAATGCACTTTTTGCTAATGCTATTTCGCACTATTAAGAATCTCAATTTCCTTTTCTGTTATTTTTCTAAATGAATATTTATATCCCTCAAAAATTGCAAACCCATAAAATAAAATATCAATTGCACCAAAACTGTCAGCCATAACAGCTGGTAATATAGTATAATCTAACTCTAAGAGAGTTTCAATATAACTTAATCCTTCTGCGTTTGCAACAAATCCAACAATGCCAAAAATGTTTCCCAACAAACAACTTATAAGAGCAATAGTTGCTCCTAAATATCCAAAAACAGGGTCAATCCCATTTCCAAATCTTCGAATTGCATAACCAACTCCAAATCCTATAGCAACAGCCATATAGCCAATTTGATATTCAGTTGTTACTGTAATTGTCGCCCAAAGTAATGCTCCAACCAATCCTGTTATTAATCCAACAATTAAAGCAGATTGAAAATTCTGTTCATTTCTAAGTGTTTCAATAACCTCAGGATTTAGCTTTTGGAGAATATCTGTTCTTTGAATTTCTTCTTGATTTTCAAGGTTTGTTTCAATAATTGTTTCGTCAATTTTAAATTCTGAACATTCATTATTGAAGTCAGCCTGTCTTTGAGTTAGACTACATACAATTCCTTGATTTAAATCCATTTTTTGGTTTAAACACTTTTTACAAAATGTTAGATGTTGTTCTCTGTTCATAGTTTACTAATATTTATCTACGGTTTAGGGCATGAAAAGTTACAAGTTTGAAAACGCAATTTTTCGATGTTTAAATTTAGTATTTTAATGTTTTAGAAACATTCTATATTATAGAATTTAGCATTTTTGTATATATGGTGTTGACAGCAGTTGCAACTCAATATAGTTTTCGTTAAAACATTGCTTAGTTATTTTTAATTTTAGACTTCCAAAGGTAACTTAAGTTGTCATTTTTTAGAATAAAGTAAATGGCTACGGATGCAATGAGAGTAGAAGGAAAAGCTGAACCTATACCAAGAGGTGCTATTGCCAAGAAAAAAATAATAGCTCCAAAACATGCAGAACGTACAATCCGGCCTTTTAGCATGAGTCCTATTGCTATTAATCCCTGTCCGATTGAGATAATTGAAACCATTGGAATTATATGCAATTTAAACCATCCATTAATAAAATTAGAGTATAGACTAAAAGGCGTAAGTGCTGCATAGTTCAAATATTCATTTGGATTTTTATGCACAGTGGTATAGTTTAGCCAACAAGCCCAAATAAACAATATTGCAAAAAGTATGCGTGTTAATTTTGGTTTTCTAATAGCTGCAATTAAAACTAAAATCGCTATGCTGTTTGATATAACCCAAGGGACCATATATTCTGATAATAAATTCATGTGCTTAGCAAATTTATTAGTTTCATAAATGTATAATTATGACTTAGCAAGTATATTGATTAATCTAGAACAACCACCATTTTTAATAAATGAGGAATGGTCGTCAATGTTTATAAAGTGCTTCCCAGATATATCAGAACATAAAATTCTTGAATCTGTTGCTAAGTAAAATGTTTCTAATACTTTTTTTGAATTTGGATTTTTAAATGATGATTTCTTTTTTTCCTTCCTGCACCATTCAAGAGATTTTATCCAAATTGCTGTACTTAAAGCGCCACAACCTGAACCACTTAAACCCAATCCGCCAGCAAAACCTGCGACCATTATCATTTCTTCATCGCTTGAACACATTTTTTTTGCCACTTCAGAGGCACAACTTAAGCAGCTTTTAGATAAAAAGGTTTCCTTATTGGATAATCCTTCAATAGCTGATTTTACAGCTTCTGGAGCCCATTTTTCAGCTAAGTTAAAACAGTGTAAGAATCTACCAGAGAAAAAATACTTTGCAAAACTTAATTTATTAGAAAAATCGCATTTAGTAATATCTCTGCAGTTAATTGTATTTTCTCTTTTTGAAAATGACTCCATTAAGCTCTGTGTGGCATTTATAGCAACACAAATCGCTTGATTTTGATTATTGTATTTTCGATAAGCTTCAGCACCTGCAGCTAAGGAAGCTCCCCAAAGCATACCGCATTGATAACCTTTTTGCATGATTCCACCAGCCAGTGAATCAGCCGCACACTCTTCTAATTCTTTTGGGTGACCGAATTCTCGATTTAAAATATGAAAGAAAGTGCGAGAACAGGTACCTAATTTTCTAAAAACTTTTTTTCCGTCTTTAGATCCACCTTTAATATCGTATACATCTGAATTCATTTAACTATTCTTTTGATTTGTAACTAAAAAGATACTATGAATTAAAGAGTAATATTATGATATTCATCAGTTTACTTCAAATTTTCAATGCTGCCAACTGTCCTGTATTTGACAACAACTTATATGTCTGCGGAATACTTTATTCAATGCCCGCGCGCTGCGCAACAATTTAATCAACAATTAACACGAGCCTATTTCGCAGAATATTATGTATTCGTTCATTCAAACGAAGTTATCAATTTTGTTCAACTCAAATTCCCAATTTCTTAAATGCTATATACTGATCATAATTTTCTTTCTTTCCATAATTCTTCTATTGAAATTTTTTCTCCAAGAAGGTTGTGTAAAACAAATGTTTCAAGCGCTTTATTATTGTTTTTCATTAAAGCGGAGGTGAGATTATATTTTAAGTCATTTGTTATTATATAAAAAACAGAATGAAGAATGTAAGCTTGAAATGATATTAATCACTTAAGAGAATAACCTTTTTATTTAATTCTTTGGATATATTATTATTTCTGTAAATTGCATACAACGTTTCCTGTATGGTTAGTGGAGTATTAAAATGCGCTCATTTTATATCAATAACTAAACTTAATGATTATTTTCAAAATAAGTTTCTTACTCTTCCAATTCATTCAAGTATTTAGCTAGTACAAACCCCATACTAAAGCAGCCCTGCAATAAATAACCGCCAGTGGGTGCATACCAGTCTAACATCTCTCCAATTGCATAAGAATTAGGTATTTTTTTACACTGAAAATTCTCATCTATCTCATCTAAAGCAATACCACCTAAAGTTGAAATTGCTTTATCTAATGCTTCCGAGGATTTGATAATAATAGGGACGGATTTGATGGTTTCTGCAAGTAGCTCATTATTTGAAAATGTGTCTTTATCAGTGAACTGCTTTAACAGTCCAATTGAGGTGCGGTCAAGATTTAATGCCTTTTTTAAAATATCAGTCACCTTAGATAGTTTTGACCCGTTGTATTTAGCCTTTATTTGATCAACTGTCATTGTCGGCTTTAAGTCCAAATGGATTACGGTACTTTTTTCGGTAAGCAGTTTTTCTTGAATTTTTTGACTTAAGGCATAAATAGCATTTCCTTCAAGCCCAAATTTAGAAATGACCAATTCTCCTTTAGAAACATGACCGTTGTAGCTCAGTGAAATATTTTTTAATGGTTTCCCTTCATGTGTAGCTATAAAACTCTTGTTCCAATCTACTTCAAAAGCACAATTGGCAGCTCTAAAAGGTTGTACACTCACACCTCGTTCTTCAAAGTTTTTACTCCATTTTCCGTCAGATCCTGTCACCTTCCAACTTGCTCCACCCAAGGCGAAAACAACAATATCAGAGTCAATATTCTCGAGTTTTTCAAAGCATAAATTACCATCTTCATTCCAGCCCAGCCATGTTGTGTCTAACTGAAATTTTATTTTCTTAGTAGCGATGTATGTTACTATTTTATTGAGTACCTCAATTGGCTTAAGTTTCAAATCAGAAAATACTCGATTACTTGATCCAATGAATGTAGCAATATCATGAGAATTAAGCCAATTTATAAAATCTTTATTGGAGAATTGACGAATAATAGGCGCCATAAATTCACTTGGAAAATATTGACTTATAAGCTCTTCTACTGAAGAACTATATGTCAGATTCAATCCTCCTTTACCAGCTACTAAAAATTTCCGACCCACAGTTTTTTTCTTTTCAATCAGTGTTACGTTATATTTCTCTGTGTCTAGCTGTGCTGCTAGCATAAGTGCGGCAGGACCTCCTCCTATAATTGTTAAGTTTTTCATTTAAAAAATAAATAGTTGTTTAAGCAGGGGATTGGAGTTATAAATATAGTTTTTATTTGTAAAGCAATTATTGTTATTTATGTATTTCATATTACGATTTTCTGCTGTTAAAATGTCTTCAAAATAGGAAGACGCTAAATTATAATAAATGTGCGTATGTAAATTAATTCTGATAAATTTTACTCATTAGTCATATATTAATTTTTTTTGCTAGTAACGTTTAAGGTTAGGAAAAGTTGCAGTTTTGAAACCTTAATTTTCCAATGTTAAATTTAGTATTATTAAGTTTTAGAACCATTATGTTTTATGGGTTTAGTAGTTTTTTTACTCAGTTCTTTGTTGCAATTTAGTAGCTTTAGTTCTAAATTATTCTAATTTGTTCAAATTTTATCCGTCTCAAAAGTTTTAACGTATCACTTCTCAAATCATAAAAGTAATTAACTGTTATAAATTGCTAATATATGTGCTTGTGTTTTTTATTTTAACAATTTTTTAACTATATTTGAAATAATTACTAACTAAATCAACTTTTTAAAATCTATTTACATAGAGTTTAATATGGTTTTTTATTAATTATATATTTGAAATATTTCAGATTTCATTTAAACTCCACTTAGTAGCAAATATTTCTTAATGCTGTCTACATTTCGAATTTATAAACCTCCAAAAATTCGATTAATTTAATAAATTGAAAAAAATGAAAAAGGTTGCTCTTATTTTTAACATGCCCTTAGTTCTTCAAATTTTAGAAAATAGTAAGTCACAATTAGTATTTTATTATATTGAATATATGTTCCTTGTAATTTGTTTTGCATCGGCTTCAATTGTGATGATGTTTATACCAATAATTTTATGCTATTCAATGGTAGATAATTTTATTGATATGAATGATTACAAGAATAAAATTAACAAAGAAATAAGTTGTCAGGAAGATAATACTGAATATTTAAAGTCTATTTGTCATAAATATCTTAAATCTTTTTCTAATTTTTTTAAAAACTTTACTGCTTTAGCTGCTTGGAATATTTTCTCCCTAATCTATATTGTTTTCGGGTTTGGTAGTTTTAGTAATGGTTTAAGGGAGTATTTCTACTTTCCGTTTGCCATATTTCAATCTTTAAATAAAAGCAAAATTTTTAATTCAATATATCAATTTCAGTCAAATTGGTCATTTATGATTACAATTATAATACTTACTTTTTCTTTTTATTTTTTCGGTAAATATATTGGCAGCTATATGGCTAAAAATAAGATTAAAAAAAAGGGGTTAAATTTATTGAGTACAGATTGTTATTAGTTAATGTTTTACAACGAGTTTGAATATGAATTGTTCGACTGGAAAATCGAAGATTTTTCGGCTGTAGCAACTAGTTAGTTGAATGTTTGTTTAAATTTAGTTTAAAAGTATGGGTAAATTATAACCGTTGTTGGTTTTGTGTGCTTATCTACTTACTTTCTTTTAAAACCATATCAATTGTTATTGCGCCAGAAAGAATTGCCATTTTATTTGAGACATCAGTAAATTCGGAATTTAAATCCACATTGTATTTATCAGCTGAAGTAAAGATTTCTTTCATTGCTCCATTCCATTTTTTGCTGATTGTTCCAATTTGTTTATCGTAAGAATCATTTATTTGAAAGTTCCAAGCTTTCCAATCTCCAGTAATTACAGCTACAAGTTGTTCGGATTTATTATAAATTTTAAAAGTAGGCTTAAATAATTTAAATTTTTGTTTTATCGAACCAATATTATTTCCTCTAGAATCATCAATTATAATTGTTGACATAAAGAAAGTCCAACCTCTAGAAATTGATGTTTGTAAATTTCCAGTTGAATCCTTTATTTCTAGTTGAAAAGGCAACATGTTTTTGTTTAATAATAATCTAAGAAGTTTTTGTCCTACGGAGATTTTTTGGTTTACTGAACCTATCTCATTCCCTTTGTTATTAAATACTTTGTAACAATTTTCAAACTTAAAATAGTTAACTTTTTCGTCAATAAAATAACTGTTTGATTCAAAAAAATTTGAATTCATCTTTTTAATAGTTTTAATTTAATTCCGAATTATTTGGCTTTTCGGTTTTACCCCGTTTTTTTAATTGGTATCTTGACTCCAATTTTATGTATCACTAGTGTTTCCTAATTCAAATTTTGTCAGCTTCTCTTTTACGTAAAAGTTAATTTTAGCATTAAAACCAACGAGTTTATATTACAATATAATATATGTTTCTTACCCAATTTTAAATAGGTAAAATACATATTGCTTTAATTTTTTTAAAGGGAAAGAAAGCCCACTAGTTTAACTGACTTTTGTTATTCCCCATAAATGCTGATAAACCAATACTTTTTAACTTAATATTGAATACTAAAATAAGTTTAGGGTTTGCAGTAATTTTTTTATTTATACTCAAATTTAGCAATTAAAGTCTACAACTTAATGATAAATGTCAACTTGTACAATATTTAAAATAAAATGCCTTTTTCTAATAATATTTACACTCCTTTTTTTTGCTATTGTAACAGCAGTTCCAAATGATTTAGCAAAACTAATAAGTTCCTTAAATATTGGTTTTAAATTCTCTTTGCCTTCGTATTGAAGTTCAGCAAGGTTTGCTTCGGATTTATTTTCTTCTTTAGATTGTGTGCCAATTGTATTAGCAAATCCATGAGTTACATTATATTTAGCTTTCAGAAATTTAGCAGTGTATGAATGTTTCGAGAATGATTTTTCTATTCGTCCAATGATTTACCTATTTTTTCATGCATATTGCCTATCATTGTTTGTAGTGCTTTATCAATAATTTGAATATTTAACAAATTAATGAATCTGATTCAACTGTCTGTTTTAAAAGATTTGTTAATAATTGGTAGTTAATTTTTTCTGGGTTGGAAAAACGGATGCAACCTTTTCCGTGGTTTAGTCCTTTTAATTGTTCTTTGTTATTCAGCATCACGTCGTGTTTTAGAAAATAAATACAAATATGCTGTTTCTGGCTTGCAAAGGCTACTTCAACTTGACCACCTCTTTTGTATGATGGCATTTTGTATGCCATGCTTTCTTCATATTCAGGAAGATGTTTTAAGCAAAGTTGTCTGAGTTTATTCAAAGCTTGAATTCTCTTTTTAGGTATTTCTACGAGATAATCTCCTACTGTTTTTGCTTCACTTTTCATTTTTGACATCTATTTTTATTGGCAACAACAGTTTAGTATTAAGATTTTTAGGATGTTGCAAAATTGTTAGTTGAATGTTTGTTTGTAATAAATCAAATTTAAGTATAAATTTTACACAGTGTTTTACACCGTTATTTTTATTTTAGACCTCCAAATTTTATACCTGTCCATTCAGCCATCTCTTTTTTCCAAGTAGTAATGTCCTTTTGATTGAATTTATTCAAATGGTTGTGCCCACAAGCCCTTGCCAGAACTTTCATCAGTTCGGTTGACGCTGAAAAGAAGTTATATAATTGTTTTGCAGATTTATCCACGTTCAATAATTTTCGTAATTCTGGTTTTTGGGTTGCAATTCCAGCCGGACAATTATTTGTATTACACATTCTTGCAGCCACACAGCCAATAGATTGTAATGCAGAGTTCGACAATGCTATTCCATCTGCACCTAGAGCCATAGCTTTAATAAAATCGTCTGGTACACGAATGCCTCCTGTAATTATTAGCGTAACGTCTTTTCTATTTACTTTATCTAAATAATATCTTGCTCTGGCCAAGGCTAAAATGGTTGGTACTGAAATGTTATTTCTAAAAATTAATGGGGCAGCACCAGTTCCTCCACCTCTTCCGTCCAAAATTATATAATCTGCACTAGCATCTAATGCAAATTGTATATCCTCTTCAATATGGTTGGCCGAGAGTTTAAAGCCAACCGGAATTCCGCCAGAAATTTCACGCACTTTATCTGCAAACTTTTTATAATCTTCGGTAGTATGTAAATCATCAAAAGTAGGTGGAGAAACTGCAGGTGTTCCTTCTTCTAAATTTCTAACTTTTGCTATTTTACCAATTACTTTATTTCCTGAAAGGTGACCACCCGTGCCTGTTTTAGCTCCTTGTCCTCCTTTAAAGTGAAAAGCTTGCACACGTTTTATTTTTTCCCATTCAAAGCCAAATTTTGCGGAAGCGTATTCGTAAAAATATTTAGAATTTGCTTGTTGTTCTTCGTCTAACATTCCGCCTTCACCAGAGCAAATTCCCGTTCCTGATAGTTCCGCACCTTTTGATAGGGAGATTTTAGCTTCTTCAGATAAAGCACCAAAACTCATATCCGACACAAATAATGGAATGTCTAATTTTAGTGGTTTTTTTGCATTAGGTCCAATAATTAATTCAGCCCCAACAGCAATATCTTCCATTAAAGGTTTTGTTGCCATTTGAGCAGCAAGAATTTGAATATCTTTCCATTGTGGTAATTCGGGAATAGGAACACCCATTGCACCCATTTCTCCGTGATGCCCTGTTTTAGATAAACCATCTTTTGCAAGTGCTTTTATATAAGCCAATGTAGGCTCTTCTTTTGTTGAAGCGGTATTTATAGATGCTGTTTCAGTTGAGTTTGTTTCCTCTTTTAGGGTTGCGTGTGTCCCATCACAATATGGTGCGTTTTTAGTATGTTTGCACATACATAAATACGCATCACCAGTTTCTTCTGCAACAAATTTTACAGGTGTTATATTTGTTGTTCTATGTGAACCATCACAATACGGTTGGTTTTTGCTTAAACCACAAGCACACCAATATTGCTCTTCTCCTTTCGTTAATTCTACTTTTATTGGTTTTTTAGCTACTATTTTTGGTGTTGACATATGTTCAATTTTAAGTAATACAATAATACTTAAATAATTACATTTGCACAAGTACTAACTAAAAGGTAAGTATATGGAAAATGAAAATAAATTTATCAATTGCCCTTTGAGAAGGGCTTTAGGTGCTTTGGGTGGAAAGTGGAATTTAATAATTATAAAAATAATAGGAATTAACGAACTAAGGTTTAGTCAAATAAAAAGAGAAATTTCCGATGTATCAGAAAAAGTCCTCATAGAAAAACTTAAGGTTTTGATTGCTTATGATATTGTTATTAGGAAGGATTTTAAAGAAGTTCCTCCAAAAGTAAGTTATCGTCTTTCTAAAACAGGTTTAAAAGCTTTAAATACTGTTAACGAAATTGAATTATTTGGAAGTTTTTTAAAGGTTCAGCCATAATAGTGCCCAACATGTTAGAATATGAAAAGTGCGGGTTTTGAAACCGTATTTTTCCGATGTTTAAAATTAAGTTTTTTATGTTTTAGAAACATTCTATTTTATTGAATTAAGCAATTTGCTATACACGTTGCGTGTGCCCATCATGGGCATCTTTAATTTACCGAAAGGTAAATAATTAATCTAGAGGGTGCAAGTCCCTTATGGGCAGGGGTAACGCTTTGAACCATTAGTAAGTTGCAAGGTTGCTAGTTGCGAAACTAGGACTGAAGGAAGCAAGACTACAAAACTCGGTACTGACGAACAGGAATCGTATACGAGGCATATAAACTCGGGTAAGCAAGCACATCATTGTAACGCCCAACGAACACCAAAAGGGTTTATATGTAGATATGGCAGTGATTGAGTGAAAGAAGATGTCATTACCTGGGGAGGTCTCTGTAATCACGAGTTGATATAGCAGAGAAGTCAGCAGAAGTCATAGTAGTCAGAAACCTGATAATCTGATGAAGGACAGAACAATAATGGTCTTTAATAGACAAAGGAGCAGTTTTATGCCACGGATAGTTTTCCAGTAAAATAGTAGCCTTTGATTAAGCGAGACAACAAGTCAATTTATAGTATGAATGATTAAACAATTAGCAAGTAAAAAGAATCTAAACGAAGCCTATTTGCAGGTGTACCGTAACAAAGGAGCAGCAGGCGTAGATGGTATTCGGGTAACCGAATTACAATCGACTCTAAAAGTTCACGGAAATTACTATACACATCAAATAGAACGAGAGTGCTATCAGGTGTCTCCAATATTAGGGGTTGAAATACCAAAAAGCAACGGTAAAACGAGATTACTCGGTATTCCTACGGTTGTAGATAGGGTATTCCAACAAGCATTGCAACCTGTATTTGAGCCAGACTTTCAAAGGCATAGTTACGGATTCAGACCAAAACGTAATGCTCACGGAGCCATTACACAAAGCCTTGAAAATATCAATTCAGGATATCAAGATATTGTAGATATCGACCTTAAATCATTTTTTGATGAAGTCGAACACTATGTTTTGCTAGAATTGGTTTATAAAAAGGTAAAGTGTAAAGCTACCTTGAAGTTATTGCGTAGTTTTCTACGAGCACCGATATTAATAGGTGGTAAATTACAAAAGCGAAGAAAAGGCGTTCCGCAAGGTTCACCGTTAAGCCCATTGCTTTCTAATATTCTACTCAATGAGCTGGATAAAGAATTAGAAGGGCGAGGACATCGTTATGTAAGATATGCCGATGATTTCAGTGTCTATGTTCAAAGTAAGAAATCCGCAAAACGAGTAGGTAACAGTATCTATAAATTTCTGCGAGACAAACTCCAACTTCCAATAAACAGAGAGAAAAGTGGTATACGCAGACCCTCAACATTTAACTTACTAGGATATGGTTTTGTACCCACCTACAAGAAGAATAAAAAAGGGAAATATCAGCTAGTGGTAAAACAGTCAAAATGGGTAGCGTTTAAGGCAAAACTTAAATACCTGACCAAAAGACAATTCCCGCTAGTTTTGAAGAGCGTATTACACGCATCAATCAGTTAATTCGAGGTTGGATTAATTACTTTAAACTAGCATCTATTCAAGGTAAACTTAAAAAGTTAGAAGAATGGTTGCGCAACCGTTTACGGTATTGTATTTGGCATCACTGGAAGAAACCTGAGCGAAAACGGAAAAACCTGATTCGATTAGGAATAGACCAAAATCACGCCTATGCTTGGAGTCGCACACGAATGGGAGGTTGGGCAGTAGCCCAAAGTCCTATTTTACGCACTACCATTACTATAAAACGATTGAAAATGAAAGGTTATGTTAGTTTAATTGAATACTACAAGCGATGAGTATCATTGTTGAACCGCCGTATACGAGACCCGTATGTACGGTGGTGTGAGAGGCGCACTCCGTTCAATTATGGACGGAGCCGTCTACTCGATGTGTGCTGTGAGTTGTCGTGAGACACCGTAACTAAAATAAAGATGGAAGTAGGTCTTCCGATTAGGGCTTTTAGGAGAACTAATCAAACCACTTTTATGATGTGCCAGCGGTAACAACGGTGCATGAAGCGATAGAAGAAAAGGCTGTATGAAACAGTCAGGTGTGAATAAGAGAGATGAGCGAAAGCGAACCTTCCGATGAAGTGACGAAAAGACAAGTTGTTGTCAAAACCTAAGGACTATCGAGGTTTTAGGGATAAGTATAGCGGCAACCTAATTACTGGCTATACGGCAACCGTCATAAAGGAGGCATGACTTTTATTTAGGCTTTATTTTGGAACACAGGAAACCTAAACAAAGTGTGAAAGGGAAAACCCAAGCAGGAAGTACCTGCAAGAAGATTACCAATAATTGTTTAGGTGGCGGATGAATCCGTAGTAGTGTTGAAACTTTTGTAATGAAGGTGGAGCAAAGGGATTCAATTATGTAGTTTAGAATTAAAAACAACTTAAAAAAATAAGGATGATTTTTAAAGAACAAACAAAGTCAGTACCCATTACAAAGATGATGGTATGGGATGCGTATAAACGGGTAAAAAGGAACAAAGGAAGTGCTGGAGTAGATTTACAGACTTTGGAGGAATTTGAAAAAGTTCGTTCTAAAGAATTGTATAAAATCTGGAATCGGTTAGCTTCCGGGAGTTACTTTTCATCAAATGTTAAACGTGTAGATATTCCAAAAGGCGGAGGTAAAACACGTCCATTAGGAATCCCAACGGTTAGCGACCGAATCGCACAGCAGGTTATCAAAACGTATATCGAACCTCGATTGGATGCTGAATTTATGGACAACTCTTATGGTTATAGACCAAACAAGAGTGCGCACCAAGCTGTAAAAGAAGTGCAGAAAAACGTACGGAAATACAGTTGGGTAATAGATTTAGATATTCAAGAATTTTTTGAGAATGTCAACCACGAATTACTCTTTAAGGCGCTACAAGTTCATGTTCCTGAAACATGGGTGCAAATGTATATTAAGAGATGGATAGAAGCACCTATCCAACTTGAAGATGGTACATTAATACACTCAAAAGGAAAAGGAACTCCGCAAGGAGGAGTAATTAGTCCATTGCTATCCAATTTGTTTTTACATTATTGTATAGATAAATGGCTTGCAAGTCGTTTTCCTGAAATAAAAATGGTTCGTTATGCCGATGATATGATTATTCATTGCAACACACAACGGGAAGCAACGTATTTACTTACTAAAGTAACCGAACGTTTTAAGCAATGTGGACTTAGTGTTCACCCGCAAAAGACGAAAATCGTGTACTGCAAGAAACAGGGGAGAAGTCTCAAAGGATTACCAGTGCAATTTGATTTTCTGGGTTTTAGCTTCCGTCCTGTTATGATTAAATTAAGAAAGGGAGGATTCTTTTTACACTATGATTGTAAGATGAGCCGAAAATCTAAGAAGCGAATTCTAAAAGATTTAAGGGAATTAAACATTCATAGGAAAACCAGAAGTAATTTACAAGACTTGGCAATACTGCTAAATCCTAAAATTAGGGGTTGGATAAATTATTATGGAAAAATAAAGCGTAACTCTCTAAAACCTGTTTTTTATTATCTCCATCATCGAATCATGAAATGGATTTTAAACAAGTATAAACGCTTCAAAAGAAGTCGAGTTTTAGCCGTAAAATGGCTAAGGCGTATTACTAAAGATTATCCAAATATGTTTTATCATTGGGCGTTGGGTTATCAGTTAACCTAACTATTGACTGTATAATAAGAGCCGTATGAATTGAGAGGTTCACGTACGGTTCTGTGAGAAGTTTGGGGTGAAATTCCCCTTACTTACTCGACTGGGGCACGTTTTTAACTTTTTTCTTTTGCCAAAGGGGAATGATGCTCATGAACCATTTTCCACCCGCTGTCTGTCTTTACAAATAAGAGCGTTATTTGGTCATTAACTAAAACTAGCTCTTCTCCAAATTTTAAATGAAAATCAGAATGAAAGGTTAAATTAGCTACATCACCATAAACGGCAATTTGTAAATCTTTCGCATTGAATTTTACTACTTCGGTTACAGAACCAAACACACTTCGTTCGTGAGCTTCGTTTGCTTCACCACCATTTCTGGGTTCTCCATTTTTAAATTCGGTAAACTTTGGTCCATAAGCATGAAATGAAATTAGTTTATCTATATCACCATCTTTAATACTTTGTGCAATTGCACCAAAGGTTTCCAACACTTCTTGTTTCGCTTCTGAAAATTCATCATTTACTAAATCAATTTTAACTTCTTCTGCTTTTTGTTCTTTTTGTTTGCATCCTGTAATTAAAATTCCAAAAATCATAATTATTGCAATTGCCAGTTTTGTTTTCATAATTTTTTATTTGATTGATTAATAGCTGTTTACAAGTTACAATATTTTTAGGAAAGTACAATTTTAGGAATGTGTTGCAACTTTTAATATCATAATAAAATGTATTGTTCTTACCTAATTTTAAATTCATAAAATACACATTGCTTCATTTTTTTTTAGATGAAAAGAAACCCAACGATTTAACTTACTTTTTTATTTCCATAAATATGCTGATAAACTGATACTTTTTAATTTGATATTGAGTACTAAAATAAGTTTAGAGTTTGTAATATGCTTTAGCAAACTCTATTTTGTGTTTTTTAATTTCTTTTCAACTTCAAAAGAGATTTTTCTATGTAGTGTTTATTGCTATATATTTAATTAGTTTGTAGGGAATATTATTTTAATTGCAAGGCGCGTTCATTTGTTAATATTTCATTCACAGCCAGGTTGTAAGCCTTTATACTTTTAGCTTTTTTAATTTTTTTTAATGTTTTACGTGGGTTTGAAAATTGGGTAGCAAAGTATTCCCATAAATGCAACATTTTTAATAGTAAGTGTGTGGCGCCAGATAAAGATTCACTATAGCCTTGATAAAGGGTGTTATGAAATTCACTAAATACTTCAAGTTTATTTTCAGGATAGGTGGACGTATTATTTTTTATCATACTAGGTAAAAAAGGATCTGAGATAAGTCCTCTACCAATCATCCAATTGTCTATTTTAGGGAAACGTTGTTGAAGTTCGTTAAATTTTGCTACTGAAGTAATGTCTCCGTTGTAATATAATGTATGTTTGGTTGTGTCCACACATTTTTGAAAGGCATCTAAATCTACACCACCTTTATAAAGTTGTTTTCCAATACGTGCATGGATGGCAATATTTTTAAGGGGAAAGGTATCTAATATTGGCAGGGTATTAATAATTTCATTACTGTTATCATAACCCAAACGCATTTTCATAGATACCGTAATATCAGATTCAGAATGTACTTTATGAAGTATGTTGTTAATTTTTTCAGCATCATTTATGAGTCCTGAACCCATTCCACATTTTGTAACCATAGGGTAAGGGCAACCTAAATTCCAGTTTAATTCTTTATAACCAAGTTGTTGCACGTAATTGGCAACAAATAAAAACTCATCAGCATCATTTGTTATAATTTGAGGAATCAATTCCAATCCAACATTGTTTTCAGGAAGTAAGTCACGCTCATAAGAAGGTTTAATTACTAATTTTCCATTTAAACGAATATAAGGTGCGTAAAATGTATCAATGCCTCCAAAAAATTTATGAAAGGCATTTCTAAACCGAAAATCGGTAAATCCTTGTAAGGGTGAAGACAATAAAGTATGGTTCATATAATTTGTTAAGCTGCAAATATAAGACACTTTAGCTTGTTCCGCATTTTTTAGTTAGGTATGTTGTTTTATCATTTCAATTTAGAAGTATTAAAACCTATAGCCAAAGAAAAAACCTAGGTTGAAACATTCATAATTTTTTAAACAGCATCTTTAAATTTGTGTTTTTAATTGTTGAATTGTAAAGTGATATATATCAATTGTTTAAGTTGATAACAATCATTGTTTTTTGCGAAATTAATTTCACTAATTTGATTAAAATCATTGAAATACATTTTAAATTTAAGTTTCTTTAAATAAAAATATAACAATGTTTTTAACTGTCTTTTTAATCTTGTTTTTAGTATTAATAATTCAGTTGTTACTTATTCCAATTGTATTATGTATTGATACCAATACAAATCAATATTACATTCAATTACAGGGTTTGGCAAAGGCAAGTATAGAAGCACATGAAAAAGAAATAGTAAGAATAAAATTGAATATTTTTTTTTCGAAGTATTATTTCTATCCACTTAAAAATTTAGGGTCAGATAAACCTAAAAAAATTGAAGGAGATAAGAAGAAAAAAGAAAAAAAAGGAATAGGATTTGTACAAAGTATACGAATATTAAAAACATTTAAAGTGAAAAAGTTATTGCTAAATATTGATACGGGTGATTGTATTTTGAATGCAAAATTATATCCAGTTTTTGCATTGTTAAATTTTAGTGTAGGAACATTTAGTGTCAATTTTAATAACCAAAATAGTATGGAACTACGCATGCTAAGCAGACCAATATATATAATTAAATCATTTATTAACTTTTAAAAAACAAAAATTATGGAATTACATTCGAAAGAATTATTAGGACAAATTACCGATTTTATTAAAACTGAGGCGAATACTGAAACTATTATTGGTAAACAATTTGAATTGGGAGAATTTAAGTGTGTACCAGTTATTAAAGTAGGTATGGGATTTGGTACGGGTGCTGGCGAAGGTGCTCAAAAAAAAGTAATGAGAGGTGATGCTTTAGCTCAAGGTGAAGGAGCAGGAGCAGGAGTTGGAATTGAGCCAATTGGATTTTTGGTGAGCAAAGGAAAAGATATTTCTTTTCTTGCAGCAGGAAAAACTTCAGGATTAGCAGCTGTATTTGAAAAAGTACCAGATCTAATTGAGAAGTTTACACAGCCTAAAGCTAGGGACGTAGAACATGCTTAAAACTTAGTTTATTTTAAGGTTTTAGCACTTTAATAAGTTAGGGTCTTGTAATTTTATTTTTCAAATACAAGGCTCTAACTTAAAATTGAGCAAAGTAGAAATGAAATAAATGAAATTTAATTAATTTCAAATACTTTACCAGCTTCAGCTAAAAAGGTGTTTTTAAAAACTTCTTGTGCTTCAGTTTTAAAACATTCAATATTTTTATATCTACCACTATAATGGCCAATAATTAATTGTTTTACATTTGCCTGTTCTGCAATAAGTGCTGCTTGTAATGCAGTTGAATGTTTTGTGGTTTTTGCCAATGTCTCTTTGTCATTTAAAAATGTAGTTTCGTGATATAAGCAGTTTGCGTTTTTTATAATGGGAACAATGTCAGGAAAATAAGAAGTATCACTGCAAAAAGCATAACTTTTAGGTGTTGGAGGATTTAAAGTTAGTGCTTCATTTTTAATGATTTTTCCACTTTTTAGAGTGAAATCTCTACCTACTTTCAAATTTTGATAATCACAAATTTCAATTTCTGGGTATTCATTTAGTGCGCTCTTATTTAATGTACGTTCACCAATTTTTTCTTTGAACAAAAAGCCGTTTGTATAAATTCTGTGATTTAAAGGAATTGTGTGTACTTCAACTTTTGAATCTTCAAATATAACTTCACTTGTGGTTGCATTTAGCTCATGAAATAATAGTGGATAATGTGTCCAAGAATTTGAAAGTTTTAACTGTAATGTTATCATCTCTTTTAAACCTTTTGGTCCGTAGATGTGTAATTCAGTTTCACGGTTTAACAAGCTAAATGTCGAAATTAGTCCAATTAATCCATAAACGTGATCTCCGTGTAAGTGAGAAATGAATATGTGCTTAATTTTAGAAAATTTGATACTGTACTTACGCAATTGCACTTGTGTACCTTCTCCGCAATCAATTAAAAAGTTGTGATTCTTAATTTCTAAAAATTGAGATGTGGGATGTGAATTTTCTCTTGGTGAAGCTGAATGACAACCTAAAATTGTGAGCTTTAAACTCATCGAATCACCAATCTTTTTGAAATAATGTTGTTTTCAGTTTGAAGTGTATAAATGTACATTCCCTTAATCAAATTATCTCTATTAAATAGGATTGTGTTATAGCCAGATTTACAGTTATGTTTCTCAACATAAACTGTTTTCCCTAATAAATTTTTTACTGAAAATTCTACAAGCTGTATTTTAGTTGATTGAAAATTAATTTTAGTAGCTACATTAAATGGGTTTGGGTAGGCGGAAACTGATGAGATTGTATTTTGAGACTCACTTTTATGAATACTTGAATTTACCTTTTCAGTTTGCTGCGCAAATGAAAAAGTAAATAATAATAAAAAAGGTATTAAAAGTAATGTTTTCATCAATAAGCAAAATTGTTTTTAAAATCCTAAATCTCTTTCTATAGCATCCATTTCAAGAATGTCTATTGCTTCTTCAAATGTTGGTACAACATTTATTTCGTCTGGTATAGCATCAATATCAACTGTAGAACAAATAACAACAAAACTTGTGCCATTTTCTTGGTGCTGGACGCTTATCTTCAAAAATAAGGAAATTTCTTCAATTTTAATGTTAAATTTTTCAGAAAAATCAATAATTAAATGTTGATTAACAAATTCAGCATAGCCATTTTTAAAATTTGTAAAAAAATCAGAAACTGAATCTTCACTTGGCTTTATCTGTGTGTATTTCTCGTTTTTTGTAATTTTCATACTTACTTATTGTTGTATTTGTTGTGCTAATAAATAAATAACTGCCATACGTATGGCAACTCCATTTTCAACCTGATTCAAAATAATAGATTGGTCAGCATCCGCAACATCACTTGTAATTTCTACACCTCTATTTATTGGTCCTGGATGCATAATTACAATCTTTTTACCAAGAGAATCTAAAAGTTTCTTGTTGATACCAAATAATTGTGAATATTCTCTTGTTGATGGAAAATAATTAATTTCCATACGTTCATTCTGAACTCGTAAAACATTGGCAACATCACACCATGCTAATGCTTTTTTAATATCATATTCTATGCCAACGCCTAAGCTTTCAATGTATTTTGGGATTAATGTTTTTGGACCACAAACCTTAACTTCTGCGCCTTGTAATTTTAAAGCATAAATATTTGAAAGTGCTACACGTGAATGTAAAATATCACCAACAATTACAATTTTTTTACCTTCAACATTTCCTAATTTTTCACGAATAGAATAAGAGTCAAGAAGCGCTTGAGTTGGGTGCTCATGTGTGCCATCTCCGGCATTTACAATTTTAGCATTTACATGTTTCGATAAAAAGTCGCAAGCACCAACATTTGGATGTCTCATTACTATAATATCAACTTTCATAGATAAAATATTGTTTGCTGTATCTATAAGTGTTTCACCTTTTTTTACTGAAGATTGGCTAGCTGAAAAGTTAATAACATCAGCAGATAAACGTTTTTCAGCCAATTCAAATGAAAGTTTAGTACGTGTGCTATTTTCAAAAAATAAATTAGCAATTGTAATATCTCTAAGCGATGGTACTTTTTTAATAGGCCTGTTAATCACTTCTTTAAAATGATCAGCTGTTTTAAAAATTAACTCAATATCAGCTTTGTTTATATGTTTTATACCTAAAAGGTGTTGTACGCTTAACTGACTCATGTAATTAATTATTTATAATGTAAACGGCATCTTTGGCATCTTTTTCTTTCCAATGCACGGTAACGTTTTCTTCGTTAATAACATCTACCTGTCTTCCTACATAATCGGGTTGAATAGGTAAATGACGACTAAATCTTCGATCTACTAATACTAAAAGTTCAATGTTTTCTGGTCTTCCAAAGGATTGTATTGCCGTTAGTGCTGCGCGAATACTTCTTCCTGAAAAAAGAACATCATCAATAAAAACTACATTTTTATCTTCAACAATAAAATCGATACTTGTTTTATTTGCATCTAAAGGAGCCTCACGTCTTCTAAAGTCATCTCTATAAAAAGTGATGTCTAAAAGGCCTAATTTCACATTAGAAATAGCATAGTCGTTTTGTAAAATGTTTACTAAACGCTCGGCTAAATAGATGCCTCTAGGTTGAATACCAATAAGAACTGTATTTTCAAAGTTATTATGATTTTCAATTAACTGACATGCCAATCGATGTAATATAATGTGAATTTCTTTTGAGTTAAGTAGTGTTTTTTTACTCATACTAATACCAAACATTGTTTGGAAAACAAATATACAGCATTTTGTTAATTAATTTGTTAAAAAGATTAGAAGTTAATTCAAAAAGTTAAAAAAAGTTCTTGTACTTTTATTTTATAGAAATAATCTATTTTTCTCATATGCCTTTTACTCCAAAAGATAATAATATTTCGTTATCAAAATTTGAATCAATGCTAAAAACTAATAGCGTCTATTTTTTTGACTCCGTTGAGTTTGAGGAAATTATACATTATTATTTGGATTCAGGTAAAAATTCTCTTGCAAAAAAAGCAATAAAATTAGGGTTGTCACAGCATCCAAATTCAGTTTTATTAAAGTTACTTTGGGCTGAATTATTAATTTTTGATAATGACATTGAGAAGGCTACAAGCTTATTAAAAGAATTACAAGCTATTGAGCCAACAAATGAAGAAGTGTATGTACAACAAGCAAATATATGTTCAAAAAGAGACAATCATAGTGGTGCTATAAATTTACTGAAAATTGCCTTAGAATATACAGATGATGAATCGGATATTTTGTCTATGATTGGAATGGAATATTTGTTTTTAGATAATTTTGAAGAGGCAAGGTTGAATTTTATTAAATGTTTACAAGTTGATTTTGAAGATTACTCATCGCTTTATAATATTATCTATTGCTTTGATATGCAAAATATGCATGAGAAAGCAGTTGAATATTTAGAGAGTTATATTGATAACGATCCTTATAGTGAAGTTGCTTGGCATCAATTAGGTCGTCAATATTTTATTCTAAAGAATTTTGAAAAAGCATTAAATGCATTTGATTATGCTGTACTTATTGATGAGCTTTTTGTAGGTGGGTATCTTGAAAAAGCCAAAACATTAGAAGAATTAAACCGTTATGAAGAAGCTATAGATAATTACAAAATTACGTTGGAATTGGATGATGCAACTTCATTTGTATTTTTACGAATTGGTACATGTTTTGAGAAATTAAATAAACCTACTTTAGCGATTCAGTATTATAAAAAATCAGTTCATGAAGATCCACTTTTAGATAAGGGATGGATTGCTATTGCAACCTTATATGCTAAAGAAAAAAAGTTTGGAAAAGCATTGTATCATATTAATAAAGCTATTGAAATTGACGACCAGAATACAATATATTGGCGTAAATATGCTGAAATTAATTTAAATCTAGACCTTTTTGAAGAAGCTATAAACGGTTTTCAGCAATGTATTTTATTAAAGGATTACGATCTTACAATTTGGTTGGGGTTAAGTGATACGCTAAGTTTTTTAGGTGAATATGAAGATGCCTTTAAAAATTTAGTAAAAGCAACATCCTTTTTTGAAGATTTTGCAGAAATAGAATATAGGTTAAGTGGCCTTTGTTTTAAATTTAAAAACCACCAAAAAGGAGCAGCACATTTAAAAGCTGCCTTGGCTATAGATTTTGAAAATTATTTCGTTTTAGAAGAGTTATTTCCAGATGTTTTTAGAATGCAAGAAGTGATTGATATTGTAGCTGGTTTCAAAAAAACTTCTTAATAAATATGTTACATTTGTCGAACTAAGATTTTAAGACAAATGCAAGAAAGAAAATTCATTCACTATTTTATAATTTCATTAAAAGGAATGGCAATGGGTGCTGCAGATGTGGTGCCAGGAGTTTCAGGCGGTACAATAGCTTTTATTTCTGGAATTTATGAGGAGTTATTAGCATCAATCAGCTCAGTTAATTTTGCAACTTTAAAGTTGTTAAAAACAAATGGAATTAAAGCTGCTTGGAAAGCTGTTAATGGAAATTTTTTACTAGCATTATTTATAGGAATTTTTTGCAGTATTCTTTCATTGGCAAAACTTATCTCATGGCTACTGGAACACAAACCAATTATGGTTTGGTCCTTCTTTTTCGGCTTAGTTTTAGCAAGTATTTTATACATTGGTAAACAAATTTCAAAATGGAATAGTTTAGTTGTAGTTGGTTTGTTGTTAGGTGCAATATTAGCTTATTACATAACAACCTTACAACCTTTAATTTCTGAAAATTCATCACCTTTATTTTTGTTTTTAGCTGGTGCAATAGCAATTTGCGCTATGATTTTACCAGGAATTTCAGGAGCGTTTATTTTGGTTTTGTTAGGGGCTTATAAACCTGTTTTAGAAGCAATTCATACCCGAAATTTTAAAGTAATTGCTATTGTTGGAGTAGGAGCGGTTGTAGGTTTATTAAGTTTTTCAAAAGTATTAAAGTGGTTGTTTAATAATTATAAAAATTATACGTTAGCGGTATTAACAGGTTTTATTATGGGATCACTAAATAAAATTTGGCCTTGGAAAGAAACACTAACTTGGCGAGTTAATTCTCATGGAATAAATGTACCATTTAATCAGCAAAGTGTTTCACCTTTATCATTTGAAGGAGACTCACAATTGTTAATGGCAATCTTGTTATCAGTTGTAGGTTTTGCAGTGATTATCTTATTAGAAAAAGTAGCCCAAATTACAAATAAAGTATAATTTATGGCCAAAGAGCGCAGCATATTAGATAAGTTTTTTCTTTTTATGAAAGGACTTTTTATGGGTGCTGCAAATAAAGTTCCTGGTGTATCTGGAGGTACGGTTTCTTTTGTTTTTGGCTTTTATGAGGAAATGATCTACTCCTTCAGAAAGATTAATTACAAAGCTTTTCTATTACTTATTAATGGTCGTTTTAAAAGTTTTTATATATATGTAAACGCTACTTTTTTAATGCTTGTTTTTGGAGGAAGCATGTTTAGTTATTTTAGTGTTTCGCTTGTATTAGATTATTTATTACAACATTATGAGCTGTATGTTTGGAGTTCTTTTTTTGGAATGATTTTAGGCTCAATCTATTATATTTCAAAGGATTTTAATGATTGGCGCACTTCAAATTTAGTTTCCATGGCAATTGGTATTGGTCTTGGGGTTGCTATTAGTTTTATGAGTCCAGCGAAAGAGAACGATAATTTGTGGTTTGTATTTGCCTGTGGAATTATTGGGGTTTCAGGTATGACTTTACCCGGACTTTCAGGTTCATTTATTTTAATTTTATTAGGAAATTACGTTTTGTTATTAGTAGATTCTGTAACTATGCTATATAAAACTTTTTCTGAAGTTTTTACAGGAGATTTTAGTTTTATAGATAATGAAGAAAGATTGCGGTACCTTAAAATTATAGCATCTTTCACCGCAGGATCAGCATTTGGTTTGGTGTTTACATCTCATATTTTAGGATATGTTTTAAAACGTTGGCATCAAATTGTTACCGCAGTTATAATTGGTTTTATAACAGGTTCTTTAGGTATTGTTTGGCCTTGGAAAAAAGAAATATATAAGATTGAAAACGGAAAAATATTGATTGATGTTAACGGTAATAAAGTGATAGAAAACTTCAAAAGATATTTTCCTGATTTTACTCAACAAGAAACTTGGATGGCTATTTTATTTATCATAGTTGGTTTAGGTATTATTTTATTAATTGATAAATACGGAACAGAACGAAAAGAATATATTGATGGATAAAGGTTTTAAATTTGGTTTAATTGGAAAAGATATTTCATATTCTTTTTCAAAAAAATATTTTACAGATAAATTTCAAAAATTAGGGTTGAATTCTTATAAATATAAGAACTATGATCTTCCTGAAATTGAAGAGTTTCCATTTATTACATATCAAAGAGAAGATGATTTTAAGGGTTTTAATGTTACAATACCGTATAAACAATCCATTATAAAATACTTAGATGAAGTTGAAGGAGATGCACTAAAAATTGGAGCGGTAAACACCATAAAAGTAACAGAAGATAATAAATTAGTTGGGTATAATACAGATGTTCATGGTTTTAAAATGGCGTTAGAACCGCTATTGGAAAAACAGCATAAAAAAGCGCTTATTTTAGGAACTGGTGGTGCTTCAAAAGCCATTGCTTATGCTTTAGATATATTGGAGATTGAATATAAATTTGTTTCAAGAAATAGCTTAGAAAATAATTTGATATATTCAAATTTAAACCAACAAATTATTGAAACGTATCCATTAATTATTAATTGTTCTCCTTTGGGTACGCACCCAAATATTGAAGAATCACCTAATATTCCATATGAGTTTATTACTGACAAGCACTTGTTATTTGACTTAATTTACAATCCTTCTGAGACAAAATTTTTGAAGGAAGGGAAAAAGCGTGGAGCCAATATAAAAAATGGACTTGAAATGCTAGAACTTCAGGCAGAAAAGTCTTGGAATATATGGAATTCATAACAAATAATTACTTAAATTTACGCAACTTTTTATAAGATATTACATCTTATAAAGAAATAACTATTTTATTAAAATGGTTATTTTTAGATTATTAATGAATATAATTAAACGAACCTTAAACATTTTAATATGTTAGACGAAAGTATCAAATTACCAAGTGAAGAAGAAAGCAATTTAACTTCACAAATTTCTGAAAATGAAAAACCAACAAATTTAACTCAAGAAGAAATTACTTCAGAAGATGAAGTTAATGATGAAGTTAATGATGAAGGTGTAAATGATGAATTATCAAAAGAAGAAGATAGTAATTTAACTTCTGAAATTTCTGAAAACTCAGAGATTAAAGAATCTGATACTTTAGCTAAAGAAGAGGTTTCTACACCTGACACAGCGGTTGATGAAATTGAAAATAAAATAGCTGAAAGTTCAGAAAAAATCAAACATGTTGCTGTTGAAATGATTGATTATGAAAATCTGAACCTTGAAGATTTAGTGTTAGAGTTAGATAAATTAGTAAAAGAACATCCAGTACAAAGCATTCATAATAACGTAAACACGATTAAAAATATATTTAACCTTAAATTTGGAGAACTACTAAAAAAGGAAAAAACATCATTTTTAGAAAACGGTGGTGATGTTATAGATTTTCAATATAGCAGTCCTATAAAAACTAAATATAATAGTATTCTTTACGATTATAAAGTTAAGAAAAACGAATTTTATTCAAAACAAGATAGCCAACTAAATGAAAATCTAGAGAATAAACTTGCCATAATAGAAGAACTTAAACATTTAATTGATAATGCCGATGGAGCTACAATGTATAAAATGTTTAAAGGAATTCAAGATAAATGGAGGAGTATTGGACCTATACCAAAAGCTAAATACAACGATACTTGGAGAACATACGAGCATCATGTTGAGCGTTTTTATGATTTATTGCATTTAAGTAATGATTTACGTGATTTAGATTTTAAACATAATTATGAAGAAAAATTAGCGCTTGTAGTAAAAGCGGAGAAATTGGCTGAATTGGAAGATATAAATTTGGCTTTTAATGAACTTCAAATTTTACATAAATTATGGAAAGAAGAAGTTGGGCCAGTAGATAGAGAACATAGAGAAGAAGTTTGGGGTCGTTTTAGTGCTGCAACAAAAAAAGTACATGACAAACGCCATGATTTTTTCAAAGATTTGAAATCTAAATTTGATGAAAATGCTGATTCAAAATTAGCAGTTATTGCTGCTATTGATGCAATTGACATTTCTAAAAATAAAACAAGAACTGACTGGCAAAAAAGCATAAAAGAAATTGAAGATTTACGCACTAAATTTTTTGATATTGGACAAGTTCCAAGAGTAAAAAGTAACGAAATTTGGGCGAAATTTAAAGAAGCAACTAAAAATTTCAATATTAAAAAGAATGACTTTTTTAAAGAGGTTAAAAATGAACATCTTGAAAATTTAAATCAAAAAAAGTTACTTATTGAACGTGCAATTGCATTAAAGGATAGTGAGGATTGGGATGTAGCAACAGCTATAATGAAAAAAATACAATCTGATTGGAAAAATATAGGCCATGTTCCACGTAAATACTCTGATAAATTATGGAAAGAGTTTAAAGATGCTTGTAACCATTATTTTGATAGACTTCATTCAGAACAGGATGCAGGTAATAAAGAAGAACTAGCAATTTTTATTAAAAAGAAAGAGCTTTTAGTTGAAATTAAAGGTGTTGTTGAAAGTGGCTTAGAAATTACATTGGACACACTTAAAGTGTATGTTGGTACTTGGCGTGATTTGGGAAGAGTTCCTCATGAGATGAAGCATATTGAAGTAAAATTTAATAAATTACTTGATAAAATTGTTGAAGCAAATTCAATTGATGCTAAAGCTGTTGAAATGCTAAAGTTTGAAAACTTAGTTAATAGTTATTTAGAACAAAAAAATTATCATAAATTAAATGGAGAACAACTTTTTGTTAGAAAAAAGATTGATGAAACTGTTAGAGAAATTCAACAACTAGAAAACAATATTGGTTTTATTTCCAATGCTTCTGCTGACAATCCTTTACTGAAAAATGTAATGGATAATATTGGAGTTTATAAGCAGAAATTGGAAGTTTGGAAAACGAAGTTGGAATACTTGAAAAAATTAGATTATTAAAAAAAAGAGGCTGTATAAAAATTTTAAAACTTTTTATACAGCCTCTTTTTTTTATTCATATTTTAAATAGGTGGCGACTTCAATTTTAACTTCGCTCCAAGTTTTTGTAATACCATCAGCTCCAGAATGTAAGTCTTTACAAGCAATATTTAAAGCTTCTAAGGCTATTTGAGCTTGCCAATTATCGAGATTCATTATAGCTTCTATTGTTACCATTTGATCACTTATAACATAAGTTATTGGTAAAACCTGAGAAATTCCATTCATTACTAATTCAACAGACCCAGAGGTTTCATTATTCATAGTTATAATACCCGAAATTTGATTGGTGTCTTTCATAGATCCAAAAAAGAAGTTTTTTAACTTACGATCTCTTATAGTATCTTTAGTGAATAAACTACTTACAGGAATTTTAAATTTTAATCCGTTTAAGGCCTCAATAGCTGTTGAAGCTTTTTCAGTATTTTCAATTGTTACTTTAGTAAATTGTCCTTTTACAGGAATTTTACTTGTAGTTTTGTAAGCAATCCAATTTATAGTAGTAGTTTTCGGTTCAACAGAATATCCTTTTTCTGTTGTTTTAACCTCTTTTTTCACATTCTTTTTACATGAATAAAATGGTGCTATTGTTATTAGTAGTATACTTATTGCAATGATTTTTTTCATAATAGTAGTTATTTTAAATATTTGTTAACAAGGTTTATATATTCTTGTTTAGCCTCTTCTTCAGTTAAATGATTTAATTGAAACCATGCATTTAATTTAAAAGCATTTCTTAATTCAACATTACCTGAAGGCTGTACGTAATTGTTCCCTTTGGTTGCCTGTTTGTAGTATGCATATAGTTGCAACATTAAATCAGGAGGCAGTTTTATTTCAGTTGAGGATGAAATTTCATAAGCTTTCTCAAATTCTATGTTCAACTCTTTTTTCCCCATATAATAAATTTGAAAATTAGAGAGTAGCTATAACTTGCTCACCACCTTTAACTTTGTCGTTTAATTTTACCTTTATTTTAGAATTTAAAGGTAAAAAAAGATCTACTCTTGATCCAAATTTTATAAAACCGGCATCAGATCCTTGAACAACTTGCATTTTTGGTTTTGCGTAATTTACAATTCTCTTTGCCATAGCACCTGCAATTTGCCTATATAATATTTCTCCTATTCCCTTATTTTCCACTACAATTGTAGTACGTTCGTTTTCTTCTGAAGCCTTTGGATGCCAAGCTACTAAATATTTACCAGGATGGTATTTGCTGAAATTTATTATTCCACTAACTGGATAGCGAGTAACATGAACATTTATAGGAGACATAAATATTGAAATTTGTAAACGTTTATCCTTAAAATATTCTTTTTCAAAAACTTCTTCTATTACTACTACTCTTCCATCAACAGGCGCTAAAATGTGAGCATCATTTAGGGGAGTATTTCTTTTTGGGTTTCTAAAAAATTGTAAAACAAGCACGTATAAAACCAATATTATCGAAGCTGATAATTTATTAAGCCAATTAATTGAAATGAAATTTTCAATTAATATAATTCCTCCACCTAAAATAATAGTGGCAACTAAAATTATTTTATAACCTTCTTTATGAAACATAACTATTGAACGAATTGTAAGTAAATAAATATAAATGGTGCAGCAAAGATAACACTATCAAACCTGTCTAAAAAACCTCCATGTCCAGGGATAAAATTACTGCTGTCTTTTACGCAAGCTTGTCTTTTAAACATTGATTCTATTAAATCACCTAACACACCAAATATACTAACAATACCTGCAATTACAATCCATTGTACTAGTGAAAGTGTTGTAAACTGTTGTGCTAAAAGATAACTTAATGTAAAAGTAAAAACCATTCCTCCAATAAAACCTTCAATCGTTTTATTTGGTGAAATACGCTCTAACAATTTATGTTTTCCAAAGTTTTTCCCAACTAAAAATGCAAAAGTATCATTTGTCCAAATTAATAGAAAAACACCTAAAATGGTAGTGTTCACATAATTAAATCTTGAATTTAAAAAGGGAATTTGAACAATTAAAGTAAAAGGAACAACTATATATATAATAGTTAAAAATATTTTTCCTAAATGACTTATTACTTCTTCTTTTTTTGCAAATAGTATGGAAGCAAATGATATAAAAATGGATAAAAATAAAGCGACCCCAACATATTCAAAGATCATTCTTGAAGGGACATCATCAACATTTAGAATATTTCCAAAGATAAAGAGTAATATTCCAATTAAGTAGGGGAATATACTTTTTAGCTGAATCATTTTTTTAAACTCGTATAAACAAAAAATCATAAGAATAAAAAAAAGAAATATAAATGAAATCTTACTATATAGTATTGAAAATATTAAAACACTTACAAATACAATTCCTGAAAGTGCACGTTTTAAAAGGTTTGTCATAAATTATAAGTCTTCGAATAGCAACAAATATAAGTTTTTTGCATTAGTATTACCATAATTCATAAAATCAATATCTTTAGAATTTGGGTTGTAATTTTTTATTGCACTAATATTACTTGGTATATTACCTTTATAGTGTGTTTTAATTCCAGTTAAGCCATCCCCATTAGATTTAACCAATTGACTTGTGGTTGCATAAACTATAAAATTTTCTGATAATTCCGATATTTTACATCCTTTAAGCTGGTTTGATGAAAATAAAATACTTCCGTTTTCGGCTATTAAATGCTCACAACTCACTAAAAGTGGGAATGAGTTATCAAATTTACTAGTAGTATTTATAGGGATCGTTTTAATTAGCTTTAGCAAGTCATTGTCATTGCAAACTATATTTTCCCAATTGTTTTCTTGAACTATATTTGCCAAATTTAGAGTTACCTCCTCTAATGTTGTACAATAGAGAAATTTACCACTATTTTTTAAAAAATTTTGAACAAAAATTTGATCAAGTGATAAATTTTCTAAATCTAAAGATGGCTCTTTAATTTCTTTTATTTTCGGGGTCTTAAATAACTTTTTGAAAAAACTCATTATTTGTATTGAATAATTCCAAAATTATAAAAAAGATATGAATTTACTCTTGTGTTTTTGATGAATTTTCAATGTTAGGTTCTTCTGTCTTTTTTTCTACCTCTTTTGCCACAGTAATTTTTGGCTGCTCAACTTCATTGAAAGGTCTTTTTCCAAAAATCACTTCTAAATCTTTTTTGAAAATCACTTCTTTTTCAAGAAGTAATTCAGCTAAAGTTACCAACTTGTCTTTGTTATCACTTAAAATTTTAATGGCTCTTTGATATTGAAATTCTATAATTTCAGAAATTTCCTTATCAATAATTTGTGCAGTTTCTTCACTATAAGGTTTTGTGAAATTATATTCAGATTGTCCTGATGAATCATAATAGGTGATATTACCAATTTTATCATTTAATCCATATATTGTAACCATTGCTCTTGCTTGTCTTGTAATTTTTTCAAGATCATTTAAAGCACCAGTAGAAATTTTATCAAACATTAGTTTTTCAGCAGCTCTACCAGCTAATGTTGCACACATTTCATCAAGCATTTGTTCTGCCTGGACAATTTGACGCTCTTCAGGTAAATACCAAGCTGCACCAAGCGATTGCCCTCTAGGAACAATAGTAACTTTTACAAGTGGAGCTGCATGTTCTAGCATCCAACTAGCTGTTGCGTGACCAGCTTCGTGGAACGCAATTGTTTTCTTTTCTTTTGGCGAAATAATTTTATTTTTCTTTTCAAGTCCACCTACTATTCTATCAACAGCATCTAAAAAATCTTGATGATGTACCGCTTTTTTACTTTTTCTAGCAGCAATTAACGCTGCTTCATTACATAAATTTGCAATATCTGCACCTGAAAAACCGGGTGTTTGTTGAGATAAAAATTCAACATCAACATCTTTATGAAGTTTTAATGGTTTTAGATGCACTTTGAAAATTTCAGCTCTTTCAGTTAAATTAGGTAGATCCACATAAATTTGACGATCAAAACGACCAGCACGTAATAATGCTTTATCCAAAACATCAGCACGATTGGTAGCTGCAATTACTATTACATTAGTATCTGTGCCAAAACCATCCATTTCTGTTAAAAGTTGGTTCAAGGTATTTTCTCTTTCATCATTTCCGCCAGTAACATTGTTTTTACCACGCGATCTACCAACAGCATCAATTTCGTCAATAAAAATAATTGAAGGTGCTTTTTGTTGAGCTTGTTTAAATAAATCACGAACTCGGGAAGCTCCAACTCCAACAAACATTTCAACAAAATCAGAACCTGAAAGAGAGAAAAAAGGTACTCCTGCTTCTCCCGCTACAGCTTTTGCTAATAAAGTTTTTCCAGTTCCTGGAGGGCCAACTAACAATGCTCCTTTTGGAATTTTACCACCAAGTGCAGTGTATTTGCCAGGGCTTTTTAAAAAGTCAACTATTTCTTGAACTTCTTCTTTAGCGCCTTCTAAACCAGCAACATCTTTAAAAGAAGTTTTTACTTTTTGGTCTTGATCAAATAATTTAGCTTTAGATTTTCCAATGCTAAATATTTGTCCACCGCCACCTGATCCACCACCAGACATTCTTTTCATAAAATAAATCCACAAACCAATTAAAAATATAAATGGCAAGTACATGAATATTTGCTCTAAAAAGTTTGTTTTTTCAACGTTTGAAGTATCAAAATCTAATTCATAAGTAGCTTTTTGCTCTTCTAATTCTTTTTCAAAGTTTTGTAAATCACCAAAATCATAATAATACATTGCCGAATTACTAGAATATAATGAACTTTTATTTTTTGAATGTTTATCCTTTGATAGCGCTTCGTTTTTAATGTAAATATTTGCAATATCCCTATTTACAATTAATATTTTATCAATATCATTTTCAATAAGAATTGTTTTAAATTCATTTTGACTTAAATTCTTTGATGTAAGGTTTTCGCTATTAAAAAATTGATAAGCAATAAATAACACGAAAACACCACCATAAATCCAGTAAAAATTAAATTTAGGTGTTTTTATATTTTTATTATTTGAAGTATTCTTTTTATCTTGACTCATTTGTTTTTGATTTCAATAAGTTTAAAAAAACTTTTTAATTTGATGAAGATATTGTTGTAATTTTTGCATCACCCCATAGACTTTCAATATCATAATAATCACGAATATGTTTTTGAAAAATATGAACAACAACGTTTACATAATCTAATAAAACCCATTCTGCAGTTCCTTCGCCTTCAACATGCCAAGGTTTGTCTTTTGTTGCTTTGCTTACTTGTTTTTGCACAATACCCGAAATAGCATTTACATGAGTATTTGAAGTTCCTGTACATATTACAAAATAATCACAGACTGTGTTTTCAATTTCTCTCAAATCTAGGACTTGAACATCTTTACCTTTTATCTCATCTATGGCTTTTAAAATTGAAGCAATAGAGTCGTCTGCGTTTATATTTTTATGTGTCATTAAGTTTTTTTTAGTTTGTTACAAAGTTATTATTTTTTTATAATAATTTATGTTTTATGTAACTTTGTTAAAATTATCAATTATTTATGAATATTATCAAACTTAATGCCATTGATTCTACAAATTCTTACATAAAGAAGCTTGTTGCTAAATCCACTTTAGAAAGTTATACAGCAGTAGTAGCTAAAGAACAAACTTTAGGTAGAGGTCAAGTAGGTACTACTTGGGTATCTGAGGTAGGCAAAAACCTAACATTTAGTGTGTTAATTAATTTTGAAAATTTTAAAATTCACCATCAATTTTACTTAAGTATGGCAGTTTCATTAGGTGTTTTTAATGCCATTAATAAAAATGTTAAAATTGATATGGCTATAAAATGGCCTAACGACATATTGGCAGGTAAGGACAAAATTGCGGGAATTTTAATAGAGAACATAATTAGAGGTGTTGGTATAAGACAATCTGTTATAGGAATTGGCTTAAATGTTAATCAACAAAATTTTCCAAAAAATATTGGTGCAGCAACTTCATTAAAAAATATTTATGGGATAGATTTTGATACAGATGAATTATTAGAAAAAATTATTATTTCTATTCAACATTTTGTAAATTATATTGAAAATGAAAACTTTGAAGCTTTAAAAAAACGATATATAGCATTACTTTATAAATACCAAAAACCTTCTATGTTTGAAGAAAAATCAGATAAAGTTTTTTTAGGTAAAATAATTGATGTGGATGAAAGCGGTAAACTAGTTATTGAGTTAGAAAATGAAACGATTCGCAAATTTAGTTTGAAAGAAATTAAATTTGCGAACCGTTAATATTGCAGTTGTTATTATAATTTTCCTGCGTTCTCAGTTAAAGTATCAATAAATTTTTGAAGAGGACTTTTAACCATCATTGCCATCATTGCATTAAATTCTCCATCAAATAATAATTGTACTTCACAGCTGTTTTCAGTTACTTCATTAATAATTGCTGTTAAAGAAAAACTTAATTTACTGCTAGCAGCACCTAAAATAATTTTATTAAATTCTTGTTTTTCTTTTACTACCAATCTAATTTCTGGCATTCCTTTTAAACTAAATATAAATGAGTCTCCATCAACTTCAAACTTGTCAGTATTCTCTGGCATTAATTGTTCAAAATTGTTCAAATTAGTTAAAAATTCAAAAAAATCTTTTTGAGATTTATTTATAATTGTTTTTTTGCTTTCTAAATTCATACTATTTTATTTATTGTTTCCACTCGCTTGGATTGTCTCTCCATTGTTGAAGTGCAATTAATTCATTTTTTGAAATATAGTTACTATCAAATGATTGTTCTAATAAATGATTATAATCACTTAAGGTATTTAATTTAACATTTGCTTTTTCAAAGTTTTTTACGGCAAGTTCAAACCCATATGAAAAAATAGCAACCATTCCTTTTACATTTACACCTTCTTCTCTTAAAGCTTCTACAGCATTTAAACTGCTTTTTCCTGTGCTTATTAAATCTTCAACAACAACCACACTTTTGTTTTTTTCTAAAAAACCTTCAATCTGGTTTTTTCTTCCATGACTTTTAGGCTCTGGTCGAACATAAATAAAAGGTACATTTAATTGCTGAGCAACTAAAACTCCAATGGCAATTGCACCGGTTGCAACACCAGCAATTACATCAGGTTTTCCGTATTCTTGTTCAATAATTTTAGCTAAATTTTCTCTTAAATATGTTCTTATTTTAGGAAAAGATAATGTTGTTCTATTATCACAGTAGATAGGCGATTTCCATCCTGAAGCCCAAGTGAATGGGTCATTAGGTTGTAATTTAATAGCTTTTATTTGTAATAAAAGTTCAGCAGTTTTTTTTGCAGTATCTTTGTTCATAATCATAATGCAAATGTATAAAGTTTTTGTGAATGACTGTCCAATAATTTTGACAGATATAAAGAATGTTTCAACAAATTTCAAAATTAGAAACATTGAAAGCATAGATATATTGGAACTTGTAGCAGCAATTTTTAAGGATGAAGTTGATGGTATTTGTTTGTATTGTAATAATTTAGATGTAAGTTGGAAGAATTTTAAAGCTAAATTTAAAATCCAGAAAGCGGCTGGCGGAAAAGTATTCAATTCTCAAAACGAAGTACTTTTTATTTATCGTTTTAATAAATGGGATTTACCAAAAGGTAAATTAGAAAAAGGTGAATCTATTCAGGAATGTGCAGTTAGAGAAGTTGAAGAAGAATGTGGAGTTAGAGATTTGGAAATTCAGAAACCGTTAGAGACTACGTATCATATTTTTGAACGCAAGAACAAAATTATTTTAAAAATCACATATTGGTATTTAATGACTACAACTTATAATGGTGAATTAACTCCACAGTTGGAAGAAGATATTCAACAAGTTGTTTTTAAAAATAAAATTGAGGCAAAAAAAGCACTTAAAAAATCGTATGAAAATATTAAGTTACTGTTTTAAATTACAACGAATACCTTTTCGTTAATACTTCATATTTATAATTGATTATTATCCGTTGTCAATTAGAGAATTACCTTATATTTGCCGCTTTTGTAAAATAACTACCTATGACTGAATTTATTAGAAAACGATTATCAAATGTGCGTAACGATGTTTTATCTGGAGTTACTGTGTCTTTGGCGCTTGTGCCAGAAGCAGTTGCTTTTGCTTTTGTAGCAGGAGTAGATCCTTTAGTTGGTTTGTACGCTGCATTTATGGTTGGTATAATTACTTCAATTTTTGGTGGAAGACCAGGAATGATATCTGGAGCAACTGGAGCTTTGGCAGTTGTAATGGTAAGTTTAGTTTCTAGAGGAAATGCAATGGGTGAAGTAGGAGAGAATCTAGGGCTGTATTATTTGTTTGCTACTGTTATTTTAATGGGGGTAATTCAAATGTTAGCAGGTGTATTAAAACTTGGAAAATTTGTTCGATTGATACCTCACCCAGTAATGATGGGGTTTGTAAACGGATTGGCAATTGTTATTTTTCTTTCTCAATTGGGAATGTTTAAAACCAATATCAATGGTCAAAAGGAATGGTTACAAGGAAGTCAACTATATTTAATGATTGGTTTGGTGGCTTTAACTATGTTAATAATGTGGGGATTGCCAAAAATTAAAAAGGCTGAAAAATTACCTGAGGCTCTAATAGCAATAGTTGTAGTAAGTGTTTTAGCTATTGTTGCAAAATTTGATGTTGCTACTGTTGGTTCATTTATTAGAGATGGTGGAGGAGAAGGACTAAAAGGCGGTTTGCCAACATTAACATTAGAAACATTTGCAAAAGTTCCATTCACTTGGGAATCTATTGTGTTTATTGGTCCTTATGCTGTAATATTAGCTGCTATCGGATTAATTGAATCGTTAATGACTTTAAATTTAATTGATGATTTAACCGAAACTCGAGGTAATGGAAACAGAGAGTGTATTGCTCAAGGTGGGGCAAATATAGTTACTGGTTTGTTTGGTGGAATGGGTGGTTGTGCAATGATTGGACAATCAATTATCAATATTAATGGAGGCGGAAGAGGCCGTTTATCTGGAATTGTTGCAGCCGTTTTATTGTTATTATTTATTTTGTTTGGATCATCATATATTGAACAAATACCTATTGGAGCTTTAGTTGGTGTTATGTTTATGGTTGTTATTGGAACGTTTGCTTGGAGTAGTTTTAGAATTATTAGAAAAATACCAAGAGCCGATTTATTTGTACTTGTTTTAGTATCATCACTTACAGTACTATTTGATTTAGCTATTGCAGTTACTGCAGGTGTAATTGTTAGTGCGTTAGTTTTTTCTTGGGAAAATGCAACTCGTATTAGAGCAAGAAAATCAGTAAGAGAAGATGGTACAAAAATTTATGAAATTTGGGGACCATTATTTTTTGGTTCAATACAAGCATTTAATGATAAATTTGATGTAAAAAATGACCCAGAAAGTGTTGAAATTGATTTTATGGAATCACGTATTAGTGATCATTCAGCATTAGAAGCAATTTTTAATATTGTTGAAAAATATGAAACAGCTGGAAAAACAATTCATTTAAAGCATTTAAGTGAAGAATGTAAGCAATTACTTCATAAAAGTAATCCTAAATTTATTGAAGTTGTTATTAATGCAATTGATGATCCACGTTATCATATTGCAGAAGATCCAGAAGCGTTTAATTAAGCCTTTTTAAAAAAGAAATCCAATCTTTTTTAAAATTCAAATTATATAGAATAGCCCTATCAGAAACTTCAATTATTGAAATTCTGATAGGGTTAATTTTTTTTAATTGATCATCCAATCGGGCATCAGCATCAGAAATGTTAATTTTTAATAAGTTGTTCCAAAACGAAGCATTCATTTTAATTGGATGTCCATTCTTGCCTTCAAAATTTGGAATTGCAATCTCATTTTTTAGTACAATAATTTTATTTAATTCTTTGGAATTTAAGATTGGAATATCAATAGGATTTAAAATTACAGTTTGCGTTGAATTAACTTCTTTTAATGCAGTTTGAAGTGTTGAAAAAGAACCCAATTCTGGAGCTTTATTAATTACAATTTTTACTTTCAATCCTTGAAAATCAACACACTTTGTTAGCGCATTTTCTAACCAAGGAATTGCATCAAAATAATGTTGATAATTAAAACCTAATCCAATAATTACTTCTGAAATAGTTGATTTTGAAATTCTATTCAATTGTTCCAAGATCCAATAAGTTTGCTGGTATTTTAGTAAACCTTTTGCAACACCCATTCTTTCAGATTTCCCTCCAGCCAACAGTATGAAAACTGTGTTATTTCCCATAGTAATCCTTCAATAATTCAGCAGCAACACTAATGGCAATTTCTTTGGGTGTATTTCCTCCAATATCTAAACCAATGGGACAATGAACAGGTGAAATACCATCACTAAAATTCAATTCATTTCGAAGCATATTATTGAATTTATTCTTTTTGGTTTTACTACCAATCAACCCAATATATTTAGTTTTAGAATGCAAGGCTAAAGCAGTAATTTCAAAATCTAATTTGTGATCGTGCGTCATAATTACAACATAACAATTTGGTCCCCAATTGATGGTTTGTTTGTAAAGGTCAAAATCAACGGAGTTGTAAGTGATACTTTTATCAATTTTAATTGTGCTTTCCCAATTTTCGCGAATATCTAGTAATGTAATATTAAAGGGTGTATCTTTTAAAACTTCACACAATTCAACACCAATATGGCCCGCGCCAAATAAATATAATTCAGGAGTTTGATTCATAGGTTCAATAATTAATTCTACTTTTCCACCACAACATTGCTCAAATTCAGGACCTAATGTGTAACTAAATTCTTGAATTTTATTTTCATTGATGGCAACAATTGCTTCATCAATAACTTGAAATTCTAATTTTCCACCGCCAACAGTTCCAAAAATTTCTTTTTGCCTAGTAACTATCATTTTTGATGCAACTTTACATGGAGCAGATCCTAATACCTTTGTAACTGTAACTAAGGCAATAGGTTCTTTTTTACTTTTGAATTCTTGTAATAATTCTATCCAATTATTCATTAAAATGTTTATCTGTTTTTCTACTTTTAAATATTGTCATTCCTGCGAAGGCAGGAATCCAAAACTCACTTCAATATAGATTCCTGCCTTCGCAGGAATGACACAACCATCACTCATAATTAAACTAAACCGTAATCAGACAATGGTAAATTATAATACCGTTTTCCTGTAATTTTAAAAATAGCATTTATAATAGCTGGAGCAATAACTGGCACTCCTGGTTCGCCAACACCAGTTGGTTTTTCAGTGCTTTCAACAATTTCTACGTGAATATTTGGTGTTTGATGCATTCTAATCATTTGATAATCATTGTAATTGTTTTGTTCAATTGCACCATTTTTTGCTGTTATTTTTCCATAATAAGCTAATGACATTCCAAATATTGCAGCACCTTCCATTTGAGAGGTTATTGTATTTCTATTTACAACTGTTCCACAATCAATTGCTGTAAATACATTGTGTACTTTAACTTTACCTTTAATGACAGATACCTCTACAACTGAAGCTACATAAGAATAAAAACTATAATGTACAGCTAAACCATATGCATGACCTTCAGGTAATTCTTTTCCCCATTCGGCATTTTTAGCAGCTATTTTTAATACATTCTTAAGTCGAGCTGTGTCGTATTTTAGTGGATCTTTTGTATCTTCAATTCTATCTTTTCCAATTAAATTTAAACGAAATTCTAAAGGGTCTTTTTTTGCAGCATAAGCCAATTCATCAGCAAAAACATTGATTGAAAATCCGTGTGGAATATTTATAACAGAGCGCAACCAACCAATTCTTACGTGAGCTGGAGCTTGGCCAATTTCAACTTTTAAATTCTTAACATCGAAAGGAACATTAGCAGCGCTAGATATTTCCCAGCCGGCGGCATAATCCACTCCTGGTTGAAATGTTGAAACAATTGAAGGTAAGGCAAACCGATGCAGCCAACCCGTAACATTTCCATTTTTATCTAATGAAGCTTTGAGATATTGTGCGCTTACCGTATGATAATAACCATGTTTTATATCATCTTCACGAGTCCAAACAACTTGTACAGGCTCATTAATTGCCTTTGAAACCATTACAGCTTCAACTATATAATCTGGTTTAGATTTTCTTCCAAAGCCACCACCTAAAAATGTAACATTTATAGTTACCTTATCTTCGGTAGTTTCTAAATAATCTATTACTTCTTTTCTTGAAGATTGTGGAGCTTGTGTTGGAGCCCAAACCTCGCAAGTATCTCCTTGCACCCAAGCAACTGCGTTAGGAACTTCCATTGGAGCGTGCGCTAAATGTGGTAATTGAAAAGTACTTTCAATAGTTTTAGCAGCATTTTTAAATGCTTTATTTATATTTCCTTTGTCTTTTCCAACTTTTCCTGGTTTGTGAACATTTTCTGTAATTTGATTCATATATTTTTCTGAATCATATACTTCATTATCACCAAAATTCCATTCAATTTTCAGGGCTTCTTTTCCTTTAAAAGCAGCCCAAGTGTTTGAAGCAATTACAGCAACACCACCAAGTGCGCCAAATGGTTTTTCAATTCTAGGAATTTCAATAACAGCTTCAACTCCTGCAATTTTCATGGCTGCTGTTTTGTCGAAAGATTTGACAGTTCCAAAAGTAACAGGACAACGAGCAATTGCAACAAATTTCATATTTGGCAAACGCTTGTCTAATCCAAAAACTGCACTTCCATTTGCGTATTCTTCAACATCAACACTTCTTAAATGTTTTCCTATGTATTTAAAATTGTTAGGATGCTTATATTTTAAATTTTCATCAGCAGGAATTTCTAATGTTTTTGCTTTCTCAACCAAATCACCAAAACCAATTTTTTTACCACTTGAATGAATGATGAAATGATTTTCAGCAGTACATTCTTCTTCTGGAACATTCCAAGTTTGTGCAGCTGCTGTAATTAACATTGCTTTTGCCAGCGCTCCCATTTTTCGCATAGGTTCATACAAATAACGAATACTGCGAGAACCATCCGTATTTTGATCACCATATTTTTTATCTCCAACAGCTTGTTTTACTATAACTCTATTCCAATCAGCTTCCATTTCATCTGCAATAACTGATGTTAATGAAGTTCTAACGCCATTACCCATTTCTGAACGTGATGCAATTAAGATTAAACTTCCGTCAGAATTTAATTGAACAAATAAGTTTGGATTAAAATCTATTAAATTTTTTAATTCCTCTTTTTCTTTTTCTGAAAAAAGTGATGTATTGCAGGCTAATATTAAACCACCTGATGCTAAACCAATACTTCTAACAAAACTTCTACGACTTATATTTTTTATAGGATTCATAATTAGGGTTGTTTTTTAAGTTCAACAGTTTTATGGATTGCTTTTTTAATACGTTGATAGGTTCCACATCTACAAATATTTCCAATCATTGCTTCATCAATATCTTCGTTTGTTGGGTTTTCATTTTTATCTAACAATGCAGTTGCAGCAATTAATTGGCCAGGTTGACAAAATCCGCATTGCGGTACATTTAATTCAGCCCAAGAATCTTGCAAAAATTGTAAGTTTTCTGATGCACCTTCAATAGTAATTATACTTTTTCCTTCAGCGGCTGAAACAGGAATCATACATGATTGCACAGGAGAATTATCTAAAAGTACTTTGCATGAACCACAAGTTCCAATTCCACAACCATATTTAGTTCCAGTTAGTCCAATAATGTCTCTTAAAGCCCAAAGTAAAGGCATATCTGGAGCAACATCAATTTTGTGTTTTTCTCCATTAATACGAAGTGTAGTCATTTTAAAATTTAATTAGTTATTAGTTTTGATTAACAATTTAAGGAATATTTTTAAATATTTAATAAAATCCTATTCTAGAGGAATAATATTTAAATTAAAAGTAATTGTTTACCATAGTTTTTGTAAAAATTAAAAAACAATAAACCAACGTCATGCTGAATCAAGTTCAGCATGACGTATAAATTATAAAAAATGGTTGGTTTTAATTACCTCGCCGGGTTGCATATTTAAAAGTTGAATGGTTCCAATTCGTACACGAACCAAGCGCAATGTTGGAAAACCAACTACGGCAGTCATTTTTCTAACTTGTCTAAATTTACCTTCGGTTAACGTAATAGAAACCCAGCTAGTTGGGCCATGGCGCTCATCTCTAATTTTTTTTGCTCTTGCAGGAAGTATCGGTGTTTCTAATTTTTTAACAGCACAGTTTTTGGTAAGATATTTTCCCGTTTCAGTACTAATTTCAACACCATTTTTTAATTGTTCAATTGCTTCTGAAGTAATTTCACCATCTACTTGGGCATAGTATTCTTTGTCAATTTTATGACTTCTAATAAATTCACTTGTTTTTCCATCGGTAGTTAATAAAAGTAACCCTTCTGAAGGTTCATCTAACCTGCCAATTGCCATTGTTTCTTTTGGGAAAGGAAATAATTCACCAAGCATTTTTTTGTTGGTTCTTCTTGTTTGGTTATTCACAAACTGACTTAAATAACCATACGGTTTAAAGATGATAAAGTGCTCATGTTTTTCTGAATTATTAGGCTTTTCCATTCAAAATTGTATAAACTAATTCTTTTGAAAGTGTTTTTCCAGCTGCTTTTTTTCTGATCTCATCAAAACTAAAAACAAAATCGCAACCATTTTTATAATTGCTACAACCATACGCAGATTTTCCTTTTAAAATAGTTCCTTTGTTACATTTTGGGCAGCTAATTTTATCAGGTATTTTGTTGCGATCACTGAGCGGAGTCGAAGTGTTTTTTTTCTCTAATTTCAAATTAAATTGTTCATCAAAACGAACCAAACCTTCCATTTTACCTGCTTCAGTTTTAAACCCTTTTAAATTTACAGTACAGCCTTTTTGTAGTAATCGAATGTATTGATTTTCTGATATTTTTTTATCTAAATACGTAAAAGGTAATTTTAAATGGCAACCATTTTTATAATTGCTACAACCATAAGCAGTTTTCCCTTTTAAAATAGTACCAGTTTTACATTTTGGACATTTTTCAGAAGTAATTCCTTTTGCCTTTTCAGCTGTCATTCCTGTTGAAGCAGAAATCTGTTTCTTTTTTGCTGAAGTGACAGCTGATATATTTGCTCTCACGGTTTCAGAGCGAACTTCGTACACTAATTCATCTACCATTTTTTTCATATTTTTTATGAAAGTACCGGCATTAAATGTTCCTTGCTCAATTTCTTTTAACCTTTTTTCCCACCTACCAGTTAACTCAGCAGATTTCAATAATTCATTTTGAATAGTATCTATTAGTTGAATGCCAGTTTGTGTTGGTATCAACTGTTTCTTTTTGCGCTCAATATATTTACGTCTAAACAAGGTTTCAATAATATTTGCACGTGTAGAAGGACGACCAATACCATTTTCTTTCATTAATTCACGCAAATCATCATCATCTACTTGTTTTCCAGCAGTTTCCATTGCTCTTAAAAGTGTAGCTTCTGTATAATAACTTGGTGACTTGGTTTGTTTTTCTAAAAATGATGGAATATGACTTCCTTTTTCTCCTTTTTCAAATGTTGGTAAAATACCTGTTGCTGTTTTTTCTTCTGAATTAGATTTTGTAGTGAGCGGAGTCGAAGTATCAAAAACAACACGCCAACCTTTTTCTACTATTTCCTTTCCATTGGTTTTAAAAGTAACATCATCAGCTTTTCCAATAACAGCAGTATTTGCAACTTTACAGTCTTCATAAAAAACACCAATAAAACGTTTTGTAATTATGTCATAAACTTGTTGTTGAGCATATTGTAAGTTTACTTGAACGCCCGTTGGAATAATTGCATGGTGATCGGTTACTTTTTTATCATCAAAAACTTTTGATGATTTCTTTATTTTTTTACCTAATAAAGGTTGAATTAAAGCACTATATTTTGTCAAATTCTTTAAAATCCCTTCAATTTTTGGATAGACATCATTGGGTAAAAATGTGGTGTCAACTCTTGGATACGTAACTGCTTTTTGTTCGTATAATTTTTGAACAATTTTTAAAGTTTCATCTGCTGAAAAACTAAACTTATTATTGCAATATACTTGTAAACCTGTTAAATCGAATAATTTTGGAGCGTATTCTGTACCTTTCTTTTTGGTAATGGAAACAATTTCAAAATCACTTTCTTTTACTTTATTTGCAAAAATTTCACCTTCCTCTTTTTTTAAGAAGCGTCCTTCTTCACAATTAAATAGTGTATCTCTATAAAGTGTTTGTAATTCCCAATACGGTTGAGGTATAAAATTTTCAATTTCTTTAAATCTGTTTACTAACATTGCTAAAGTTGGCGTTTGAACTCTTCCTACAGATAACATTTGTTTGTACCCGCCGTGTTTTACGGTATACAATCTTGTTGCGTTCATTCCTAATAGCCAATCTCCAATAGCTCTTGAAAAACCAGCATAATATAAATTATCGTAATTTTCGGCTGGTTTTAAGTTTTGAAATCCTTCTTTAATAGCTTCAGTAGTTAATGAAGAAATCCATAAGCGTTCAACTTTACCTTTGTATTCAGCCTGATTTATTACCCAACGTTGAATGAGTTCTCCTTCTTGCCCAGCATCACCGCAGTTTATAATTACGGTTGCTTTATCAAATAAGCTTTTTACAATATTAAATTGTTTTTGAATTCCATCATTTGATACAACTTTGGTTTGAAATTTTTCAGGAAGCATTGGTAAATTATTCAAATCCCAGCTTTTCCAATAAGGTTTATAGTCGTTGGGTTCAAATAAAGTGCATAAATGTCCAAAAGTATAAGTTACAGCGTAACCGTTTCCTTCATAATAACCATCGCGTTTTGTGTTTGCTCCTAATACAGCAGCAATTTCACGTGCAACACTCGGTTTTTCGGCAATACATACTTTCATGGATACTTTAGTATTTGAAGTTCGAAAATACGGAATTTTGATTAAAATAGCATGGAAAGATTTTATCATTTATAATAAACGTTTGAATAAAAAAATAATAGAAGTCTAGTACTCTAAATTTATTAATATATATTCGCAAATACACCAATAATAAAATTTTTAAGGAACTGAAAATCAACATAAATTAAATGAAATCATATACAATTGAAGAAATCAATGCTATTTTAAAAGGTGAAATAGTTGGAAACACAAATCAAAAAATTAGTGGCCCAGAAGAATTGCTAAAAGCCACGGCTGATCAAATTAGTTTTATAGGAAGTAGAAAATTTATTCATTTATGGAAAACTTCAAAAGCAAGCGTTGCTATAGTTAATGATAATTTAAGTATTGAGCCAGAAGAAAATCGAGCTATAATTAAGGTGAAAAATGCTGATTTGGCTATGGCAAAAATATTAGAATTATTCAATCCAAGTTCTCCAGATTTTGAAATTGATATACATCCAACAGCTGTTATTCATTCATCAGCAGTAATTGGTGAAAGTTGTAAAATTGGAGCAAATTCTTATATAGGGAAGGATGTTGTATTAGGAAAAGGAGTTGTTTTATATCCAAATGTTTGCATTTTTGATGAAACCAAGATTGGAGATTTTACAGTTGTTTGGTCTGGTACCGTAATTAGAGAACGATGTGAAATTGGTAGTCACTGTATTTTTCATACAAATGTTAGTATTGGTGCTGATGGTTTTGGATACAGACCAAGTGATGATGGGCGAGGATTGGTGAAAATTCCTCAAATAGGAAATGTTATCATTGGAAATTATGTTGAAATTGGAGCAAATTCAACTGTTGACCGAGCAAAATTTAGTTCTACTATAATTGGTGACGGTTGTAAAATAGATAATTTGGTACAAATTGCTCATAATTGTGTTTTAGGACGCTCATGTATTATGGCAGGAAGTAGTGGTTTAGCAGGTTCAGTTACTTTAGGTGATGGCGTAATTATAGGAGGAAGTTCTTCAATTAAGGATCATTTAACAATTCACTCAGGTGCCGTTGTTGGTGGAGGTTCTGGAGTTATGAGTGATGTTGCAGCTGGTAAAACGGTTGTTGGATATCCAGCAACAGATGCTAGAGATATGTTTAGACAATGGGTTGCTTTGAGAAAATTAGCGAAAGGCTAATTGTTCATAAAATAAACAATTATATTTGTAATATAACGAATCCATATAAAATTATGAAAGCAGCATTAAAAGATATAAAACCAGGTTTTGGGCTTGGTAATTTAAAATTTGGAATGAGTAGAGCAGAAGCAAAACTAATGCTTGGGGAACCTTCATTTATTGACAACTATTCTCATACAGATTCTGATGAAGATTTAACCGAATCTTGGGAATATGATGAGTTAGAACTATCTCTTAGTTTTGATGAGGATGAAGATTGGAAGTTAATAATGATTTCAGTAAATTCTGATTTTTATGAATTAGAAAAAGTTTCATTAATTGGATTAAAAGAAAATGAACTTTTGAAAAAATTAGAAGCAATTAATTTAGGGAAATTAAACCTAGAAGATAGTTCGGAATACGATGGTCAAAATCAAAAAGTAATTGAAATTGACGAAAAGTCAATTAACTTTTGGATAAATGATGGTGTTTTAGATGAAATTCAGTGGTCACCGTTATTTGTAGATGATGATACTATTGTTTGGCCTAAATAGGTTACTTACCACCAAATAATGAAAATTTTAAAAACTTCTCCATTAGGCTGTTTTAACCAGCATAATGGAGAAGTTTTGTTTTGGATTAACAATTCAATTTTTGGTGTAAACTGTGTATAAGTTTTCCAATTGGTTTGTATTTGAACTTCCTGAAGCCAATTTGCTTTTGATGGAATGTGAAACTTGCAATTTTCAAATTGAGATAGCTCATTAAATTGAATGTAAAAACCTTTTACGCAATCATTATTTATTAAATCAAAAGATGCGCTTTCTTGTTTATAAGGAACAAATAATTGCGCTTTAAAATAAACATTTTGTGCTATTTTTTGTGTTTTAATTTGAAGTTTTTCAAGATATGTTTTTGTTTGAGAATGAAAAAGAAGTGGAAGTTGTTTTTCTTTTAATTTTATAATTTTTGAAATTAAACTATCGTTTCTATTTGGACCAATCCAATGCTCTAATTCAGTGCTTCCAACGCTTTCATCAAACAAGTAAAATTTATAAATAATTTCTAAATGAATTGGTTGCTTGTTTTTTGTTAGCAAAAAATCAATTTCACCAAGAGTTGTAGTTTCTTTCTGAATTTGAATGTTTTCAGCTATTATTTTAATTGATGGATATTGTTTTAGCAGATGACTTACAAAACGTTCAACTCGAATACCCAAACGTAATTTTTTTGAAATTGCACCTTCAAATGTAGTTGAATTTTCTTCTGAAATTTCAAATTGCTTCAAACCAAAAATAACATCAGATTTCCATAATAAAGGTGTATTTAAAAAACCTTGATATTGTAATTGTATGTCTTTAGAATTTAAATCCATTTACTATTCAAAAGTTAAAGAGAAAACCTTTTAGTACTTAAAACACTTTATAAACCTATAATTTTATATGTATAGTTTCATAATAAGGTGAATTTTTATACACAAAGTTAGCAATACATACTTTCATTTATTAGCTAATTTTTGAAGTTTGAAATTTACGAAATTTTGAGGAAAATAACAGGTAAGATTATACTTTATGCTTTTGTTCACACATATATTCTATATTCAACGCTTTAAAAAAAATAAAGGTAGAAGCTTCATACTTTAAATTTATTAATATATTTAGCAAAATAACACCATCAATAATTTATAAACTAACAGTCTTAATTATTCAACTTTATAGAATTTAAACTTAATATTATTTAAATGAAAGAAATTTATTTGAGGAAGGCTATTTTAAATGATTTACCAATATTACTTGAGTTTGAGCAAGGAATTATTACTACTGAGCGACCTTATGATGAAACTCTTAAAACGGGTCATCTTACGTATTATGATATTAAAGCTATGATTGAATCATGCGAAACGGAAGTAATAGTTGCAATGTTTGAAAATGAAATTGTAGGTTCAGCCTACGCAAGTATAAGAGAGTCAAAACCATATTTAAAACATGAACATTATGCATATTTGGGATTTATGTTTGTTAGCCCTAAATATCGTGGTAGGGGAATTAACCAAAAAATTATTGATGAACTTAAAATTTGGGCTCAATCAAGAAATATATATGAGGTTCGTTTAGATGTTTACAATAACAATCATTCAGCAATTAGAGCGTATGAAAAAGCGGGTTTTAAAAAACATCTGATAAATATGAGGATGGAAATTAACAAACCCACAGAATAGCGTATATAAAAAGTTACAATTGTTAACGGCATGTAAATAAGAACCTAAAATATATGAAGCTTAAGCGAGAATTAGGAAAATGGGATTTGGTTTTGTTAATGATAAACAGCATTATTGGTGCTGGTATATTTGGGCTTCCTTCCAAAATTTTTGGTGCAGTTGGTATTTATAGTATTCCGGCGCTTTTTGTTTGTGCATTTATTATTTTTATTTTGGTGTTAAATTTTGCTGAAGTAGCCAGTAGATTTAGAAAAACTGGAGGACCATATCTATATACTTTAAAGGCATTTGGGAGAGTGCCTGCATTTATAATTGCTTGGTTAATTTTAATTACTCGTTTTTCTACGTATGCAGCCTTAATTAACTTAGCAGTTACCTATTTAAGCTATTTTAGTTCTGCCTTTTCAGATCCTTTTTTTAGGATTTTAGCAATTTCAGTGATTACTTTTCTTTTAACATATGTAAACTATAGAGGTATTAAAAGTACTACTTTGTTAAATAATACATTGGCCATTGCTAAATTATTGCCGTTGATAGTTTTTATTGTGGTTGGCTTTTTTTACATTGATGTTGATTTACTTTATGTAGAACAAAGTACACCTAGCGTATCCGATTTTTCTTCAACTATTTTAATTTTAGTTTTTGCATTTACGGGCTTTGAAGCTGTTTTAGTAAACACGGGTGAAATTAAAAAACCTAGAACTTCAATTCCGTTTGCCTTAATCATTTCAGTAATATTTGTAGCTATTTTTTATAGTTTAATACAGTTGGTAAGTATTGGAACATTGGCAGATTTAGCATCTTCAGAAAAACCATTGACTGATGCTGCTGCTGTATTTATGGGGCCTTTTGGAGCTTTGTTTATTAGCGTTGGAGCAATAATATCTATTAGCGGAACTTTAAACTCAGTTATGTTAATTGGTTCAAGATTACCTTATGCTTTAAGTGAAGAAAAGCAATTTCCTAAAGTATTTTCTAGAATCCATAAAAAATACTCTTCTCCCGTATTTTCTTTGCTGATTTTTGCAGGTGTATCTTTAGTAGTTTCATTAACAGGCTCTTTTATATATGCTGTTTCAATTAGCGTAATTAGTAAGGTAATGATATTTTTGTTTGTTTGTGCCGCACTTATAAAACTAAGACTTAAAGAGAAAACTGCTAAAAAATATTTTAAATTACCTTATGGGTATGCAATTGCAGTTTTAGGTGTTTTGGTGTCAGTTGGGTTACTTTCAAGCTCTAAATTAGCTGAATTTGTTGACGTGCTATACAGTATAATTATTGGTATTGTTTTGTATGGAATATTTAAATTAATACAATGGCTAAAAAATAAATGAAATAGCTTTTAAAAAAATATAAACAGGGAATCTTAAATGAGCTTCTTCATAATAAGGCGATTTATTATACACGTAATCTAATGGTCTCTTGAATTTTTAGAAAAATTCTAGTTCCTTTTCAGGTGCTATTAACTATTTTTCAATAACACTTTCAGGTACAAAACCATTAATATTACCACCGTTTCTTATAATATCACGTACAATGCTAGAACTTATAAACGCAGTTGCAGCAGAGGTTAATAAAAATACTGTTTCAATTTCGGATAGTTTTCTGTTGGTTTGAGCAATTGCTTTTTCAAATTCAAAATCGGCTGGATTTCTTAACCCTCTTAAAATAAAATCAACATTCATTTTTAGACAATAATCAGTTGTTAAACCAGAGTAAGTAGTAACCGTAATTTTTGGTTCGTTTTTATAATTTTCTTTTATAAAATGGATACGTTCTTCTAAAGAAAACATATATTTTTTATCGGCATTTATACCAATAGCAATTATAATTTCATCAAATAAAGGCAAAGCTCTATTTACAATATCTACGTGACCTAAAGTTATAGGATCAAACGATCCAGGAAAAATTGCTCTTCTCATAATTAGTTTTTTAAAGCCATTTTTATGGCGTTATGAAAAAGTTCTTGTAA
>TARA_R110001583_G_scaffold195184_2_pt1 | contig 72041 bp, 64 predicted proteins | sample TARA_R110001583 | Tara Oceans TARA_R110001583 (sample SAMEA4398432) | marine metagenome | biome: Polar Biome; feature: [MES] marine water layer (ENVO:01000295) within the mesopelagic zone...; material: water (ENVO:00002006), including particulate matter (ENVO:01000060) such... | reverse complement strand
CCAATTACCTGATCACCGAATTTGCACAACTTGACGCACACAACTGACCCTGACCGGGTGGCGCGCTCCATCACCCATTTCCCGGAAACATGTTCAACATGAAACAGCCCCCACTCCTGCAACGCCTGAGAGCGAAGAAACGCAGTCAGGCGATGATCGTCGGCCTCACCTGGTACACAGAAGAAACCTGGGCACAGGTCAAGGCATGCGCCACCGACCCCGAGTGCTTCGAAGACTCGTTTGAAAAATGGAAGGCGATGGCGGTCAGGGCGCGCAGGGAATTTCAGCGCGCGGGCGTGCGGGCCATCGAGTGCCAGATTGTTCCCGATGAGTTGTCAGCCTGGTGTGTGCTGAACGGGCAGCAGAACAACGCGACGTCGAGGGGCGAGTACGTATCGGAAAAGCTGAGCGCGAGCGTTGGATAGATCGGGCGGGGCCGCCCCGCGCCTAGCGCAGGCCGCGGCTCTGTGCGAACACCCTCACTAGGCCGAGCAGGGCCGAAATGTTGGGGACGGCAATGCCGGCCTTGCCCGCAATCTCGTGCACCACGCTCAGCAACGCGTCGATTTCAAGCCTGCGTCCGGCTTCGACGTCCTGCAGCATCGACGTCTTCATGGCGCCCATGGAGCGCGTGATGTCGTTGCGTGCTGCCGGCGCCTGGCCAACCGGGCAGCCGATGTACTCCCCGATGCTCGCGGCCTCTTCCATGATGCTGACGCAAAAGGCATTTACCAGCGGATCGTCGAGCAGGCGGTCCGAGGTGGCGCCGGTGAGTGCCGAGATTGGATTCATGGTCATGTTGCCCCAGAGCTTGAACCAGATCTCGCGCTGAATGTGTTCGCTCAGGGTGATGTCGAGCCCCGCGTCGGCGAGCGTTGCCGCCACCGCCCGGGTTGCGTCGGAGGGGGCTCCAAAGGGCTCGCCGATGATCAGGCCGTTGCCCATCTTCTGGATGCTGACACCGGGTTCGGCGGTGCTGCAGGCGATGTGTACGACACAGCCGATGATCTGCGCCGAAGGGATCTTCGAACGCAGCGCGTTTTCCGGGTCGACGCTGCTGAGCACCGCGCCCTCGAGCGGCCCCGGAAGCCCGTCGAAAAACCACCAGGGCACGCCGTTCATCGCGGTCATGACCTTCGTTTCGGGGCCGATCAGGGGTGCAATGCCTGCAGCGACTGCTGCCATCGCCGGCTCCTTCACGGCCACGATCACCAGATCCTGCGGGCCGAGTTCGGCCGGGTTCGCCACCGCACGCACCGGGTAGTGAGTGCGCTTGCCGTCGGCCTCAAGCCCCAGTCCATTGTGCTGGAGCGCGTCGAGGGTGGCACTTCGCGCGACGACCGACAGTGCGCGTCCGCTGGCGGCAATGTGCGCGCCAATCACCCCCCCCACGGCTCCCGCGCCATACAGGCAGATTCTCATGTGTGCTCCCGATCAGCATGTGCGATTGATGTCCACAGTTTGGCGGTGGACGGCCGTGCCTGACAACATCAGAAGGGATTCTGCTGCCCGGTGGCGTGATTCGACCTTGCCCCTGCTTGCACCGGGTGGCGTGCGACGTAGAATCGCTGTTTTAGCTATCAGGATATGCGATGGGCCAATTCCAGAAAGGCATTCTCGCCCCGCTGCCCGCACAGGCTCGTCATCTTTTCTTCGCCATCGAATCGATCGAAGCACTGCCTTCCGCGCTCGATGCGCTGGCGGGGCTGGTGGATGGCGAGTCGACGGTGGCAGGTTTTGGCGAGTCGGTGCGTCATGCGCTGTCGGGTTCGCTGGACGGGCTGCGGGTGTTCCCGCCGATCTCGGGCGTCGGTGTCGACGTACCTTCGACCCAGCATGCCCTGTGGTGCTGGCTGCGCGGCGAGGATCGCGGCGAACTGCTGCACCGGGCACGCGCGATCGAGGCCGCAGTGGCGCCGGCGCTGGTGCTGGTGCAGGCGACCGACACCTTCTGCTATGACAACGGTCGCGACCTGACCGGCTACGAAGACGGCACCGAGAACCCCGAAGGCGACGACGCGCTGGCCGCGGCTTTTGTCGCAGAGGGCGCCGGACCGGGTGCGGCAGGTGGCAGCTATGTCGCGGTTCAGCACTGGCGGCACGCGCTCGACACCTTCGCCGCCATGCCGGCGGCGGAGCAGGACAATGTCATCGGGCGGCGCAGGAGCGACAACGAGGAACTCGACGATGCGCCGGCGTCCGCGCACGTGAAGCGTACGGCGCAGGAGAGCTTCGAGCCCGAAGCCTTCGTGCTGCGGCGCTCGATGCCGTGGGTGGAAGGGCGTGAGGCGGGGCTGCTGTTCGTTGCCTTCGGCCATTCGCTCGACGCCTTTGAGGCGCAGTTGCGACGCATGGCGGGGCTGGACGATGGCATCACCGATGCGCTGTTCCGTTTCAGCCAGCCGACGACGGGCGGCTATTACTGGTGCCCGCCGATGTGCGACGGGCAGATGGATTTTCGGGTGATGACGGGCTGAGACGAACTCGGCGCAAGCCCGTGGGCCTGCGCCGAACTCGCTCCTGGACCTTACTTCAGGTCGAAGCGGTCGAGGTTCATGACCTTGGTCCAGGCTGCCGCAAAGTCGCGCACGAACTTCTCCTTCGCGTCTTCCTGCGCATAGACCTCGGCCAGCGCACGCAGCTGCGAGTTGGAGCCGAAGATCAGATCCACGCGCGTGCCGGTCCATTTGACCGCGCCCGTCCTGCGGTCGCGTCCCTCGAACTTCTCCCCGCTCTCGGAGGTCGGCTTCCAGGTCGTCCCCATGTCGAGCAGATTGACGAAGAAGTCATTGCTCAGGGTCTGGGCACGTTGGGTGAACACGCCGTCCTTCGAGCCACCGGTGTTGGCGCCAAGCACGCGCAGGCCACCGACCAGCACCGTCATTTCGGGCGCGCTCAGCTTCAGCAGCTGCGCCTTGTCCACCAGCATGGCCTCGGGCGGCACGGTGTAGTTCGCCCTCCGGTAGTTGCGGAAACCATCGGCCTCGGGCTCCATCACCGCGAACGATTCCACGTCGGTCTGCGCTTGCGACGCATCGGTGCGCCCCGGCGTGAAGGGCAGGTCCAGCGCATGACCACCGGCCTTGGCGGCGGCCTCGACAGCGGCGTTGCCGGCCAGCACGATCAGGTCGGCCAGCGACACTTTCTTGCCACCGCTCTGCGCGGCGTTGAACGCCTGCTGGATGCCTTCGAGCGTCGACAACACCTTGGCCAGCTGGGCGGGCTGATTGACTTCCCAGTCCTTCTGCGGCGCAAGCCGGATGCGCGCACCGTTGACGCCGCCGCGCATGTCCGAGCCACGGAAGCTCGAGGCCGAAGCCCATGCGGTGGCCACCAGTTCGGCAATCGACAGGCCGGATGCCAGCACCTTGGCCTTGAGTTCGGCGACGTCGTTGGCGTCGATCAGCGGGTGGTCGACCGCGGGGACCGGGTCCTGCCAGATCAGGTCTTCGGCCGGGACTTCCGGGCCGAGGTAGCGCGCCTTCGGCCCCATGTCACGGTGAGTGAGCTTGAACCAGGCTCGCGCAAACGCATCGGCAAACGCCTGCGGGTCCTTGTGGAAGCGACGCGCAATCGGTTCGTAGATCGGATCGAAGCGCATCGACAGGTCGGCCGTGGTCATCATCGGCGGATGCTTCTTCGACGGATCGTGGGCGTCGGGAATCATGTGCTCCGGCTTCACGTCCTTTGCCACCCACTGGTGGGCGCCGGCCGGGCTCTTGGTGAGCTCCCATTCGTAGCCGAACAGCATGTCGAAGTAGCCGTTGTCCCACGTCGTTGGGTTGGGTTTCCACGCACCTTCGATGCCGCTGGTGGTGGTGTCGCCACCCTTGCCGGAGCCAAAACTGTTGATCCAGCCCAGCCCCTGCTCTTCGATGGGCGCACCTTCCGGTTCAGGGCCGACGAGGGCGGGGTCTCCCGCGCCGTGCGCCTTGCCGAAGGTGTGGCCGCCCGCGGTAAGCGCGACCGTTTCTTCATCGTTCATCGCCATGCGGGCGAAGGTCTCGCGCACGTCACGGCCGGATGCCACCGGGTCGGGATTGCCGTCCGGGCCTTCCGGGTTCACATAGATCAGGCCCATCTGCACTGCGGCGAGCGGGTTTTCGAGTTCGTGGTTGCCTGAGTAGCGGCTGTTGGCCTTGTCGCTGGTGGCCAGCCATTCCGCCTCTGCGCCCCAGTAGATGTCCTCTTCGGGCTGGAAGATGTCGGCGCGGCCACCAGCGAAGCCGAAGGTCTTGAAACCCATCGATTCCATCGCGCAGTTGCCGGCGAGAACCATCAGATCGGCCCATGAGATCTTGTTGCCGTACTTCTGCTTGATCGGCCACAGCAGGCGGCGCGCCTTGTCGAGGTTGCCGTTGTCAGGCCAGCTGTTGATCGGTGCGAAGCGCTGGTTGCCGGTGCCTGCGCCACCGCGGCCGTCCGCCGTGCGGTAGGTGCCGGCGCTGTGCCAGGCCATGCGGATGAACAGGCCGCCGTAATGGCCCCAGTCGGCGGGCCACCAATCCTGCGAAGTCGTCATCAGCGCGACGAGGTCCTGCTTCAGCGCAGCGAGGTCGAGCTTCTTGAATTCTTCAGCGTAGTCGAAGTCCTCGCCCAGCGGGCTGGAAGCCGGCGCATGCTGGTGCAGGATGTTCAGGTTCAGCTGGTGCGGCCACCAGTCACGATTGGAACGCGTTCCAGCCGCAGCACTCGCGGCATGATGTCCTGCGAATGGGCACTTGCTTTCGTTGCTCATGGTTGTCTCCTGTCTTCACTGTTGGTCTTGGTTCGGGCTGGGTCGTGTCGTCAACATAGCTCTGCTGTATGGCCATTTCTATCGAATTAAATTCATTGGACTCTTAGGGAAAATGTATCGATGATGGACAAATTAAAAAGATTTTCCCTATCGCGAGCTCGTTCCGCACAAGCGCTGCGAGCCGCGCTTTACGTGTTGTGCCCGTTTTCTCTGGCACGGCGGGTGTCGGCGTATTGCCGGGCGCTGTCAACCAGTGCCTTAAACAGTGCTCGGTGGGTGACCATGGGTAGCAGAAACTCCGGGTGCCATTGCACGCCCAGCAGAAAACCATAGTCAGGGTCTTCGATGGCCTGCACGATGCCGTCGAGGTCGCGCCCGGATATACGGAGTCCTTCGCCGGCGCGATCAATGGCCTGGTTGTGCAGGCTGTTGATGCGCTGCGTACCATCCCCGACCAGGCGCGCAAGCATTGAGCCGGACTCGACGTGCAGCCGCTTGAGCGGCAGCACCGTCCAGCGGTTCGAGGTGCGACGGCGGCGCGAACGCAGTTCCTGGAAGAGGCTGCCGCCGCGAAAGACGTTGAGGAGTTGCGCGCCGCGGCAGATGCCGAGGATCGGCAGCCGGCGCGCCAGCGACAGCTCGATGACGTGCATCTCGAGGGCGTCGCGCTCAGTGTCGTGGAGGGGTTCGACCTCGGGTTCGGCGGCATAGAGGGCAGGATTGACATCATGGCCGCCCGTGATCACGACGCCGTCGTAATGATGCTGCAGCGATCTGTCACTCGGGCGGATGTGCACAGGTTTTCCGCCGTACCATCGCACGGCGCCGGCAACGAGCGCCCGCGGCCCCGCAGCGCCCTTCTCGGGGCCGGTGATGGCAATCAGTGGGCGAGCCACTTGCGTTCGACCTCGTCGGCCCAGTCGTCGATCAGGCGCTTGATCGGGTTGCGCACGATCTCCAGGTATCGCGCTCCACATGCGCTCAGGCGCTCCGGATCCGCCGCCAGCCGTTCGACCTCGATCCAGTCGTTCCATGCACAGTGCAGCCCCCAGCCGGGGCGACCGATCTCGCAGTCGGGTAACCGGTAGTGAAAGGCGGGCCGCGGCTTGATGCGCGGGTCGTCGGTCGCGCGGCGCACGCGGGGAGCATCGAGTTCGAGGAAAAGGGGGAGCAGGTCGAGGGCGCGGTTTCGCGTCGGGTTGGCGTCGAGATAATCCTCAATCAGCGTGGCGCGATCCGGCCGGTATCCGGGAGCGAGTACCCGCGTTACGTAGTCGACGGGGAACGGATCGACGTAGCTCGTCACTCGGCGCGAAACGTCGATGTCGGCCCGTGCGAACAGCCAGTCGTAGAGGCACAGGAAAGCCTTCAGATAGGCGGCGATGGAATCCGCATCGGCGCCTGGGATTTCCACGTTCAGCTGCATTCCGAACGCATTGACGAGGCGGTCGGATGTGCCGCGTGCGCCAGCCTTGCGCAGATGTGCGATCAAGCCTTCGACTTCGCCAAGGCGCGCCATCGGCAAGGGCGGGCTGACGACTTCGAGCGGTACCAGCGGGGTCGCAAGCCAACTCAGTACTTCTTCGGTGGACTTGCCGATGCCGCCCGCGAGGGTTTCTTCATCGTGGTGCTCGCGTCCAAGCTGCTTCAACAGCGCGAAATCGAGTTCGATCACCCACTCGCCGGCCGCATCCCCGATGAGCACGCGCTCATACCGCCCGCGGCTGCCGATGCGGGCGCCGATGCTTTCGGCGACAATCCCGGCCAGTGCGTCGAGGGTAAAGCCATTCATCTCGAGCTCCACGCCGACGCGACGCGGCGTGCCGTCCGGATTCAGTGTCTGCAGTGGCATGAGCAGTGCAGGTGCTTCGTGTGCCATGTTGTGCGTGTCCTTTTCTCAAGTCGGGGGCGGTCGCCCTGTCACTCACGGCTGCAGCCTGCGATAAACCCAGGCCGCCTGGCCATCGTCGAGATCCATCTCGACCCGTGCATACCGAATACCGCGGCGCTCATAGCGATCGAGCGCGCCGAGTTCGGTGGCTGAAACCTCGAATACCACACCATCAACCCGCGCCGTCGCGTCGGGCACGATGTTGAGCCCCACTACGTCAAAGCTGGACAGCTGTGCACGGCGGGCCTCAGCCCCGCGGCCCATCACCAGCCAGCGCACCGGGCGGTACTGCAGTGTCCCGTAGGCGAACACACGATGAGCGCGCGTTACGTCGATCACCGCGAGCCCGGGTGGAGGCAGATAGCCATAGGGGCTGAGCAGCTGAAACCACAGGTAAGCGCTTGCAACAGCGACTGCCGCACCGAGGCCGGCAATACTCAACGCGAGTCTGCGCTGTGGTTTTCTCATGCACACGGTTCCATTCTCGCCACCGGAAAAGCTAACTCCTGATGGACAGGGAAGCCGACGCCGGGGTTCCTGCGCTGTGCCGCAGACATGGCAGTTGCGGTCAGGTGCGTGGCGTGCTCTGGTCGGTATCACCGGCTACGAAGGCCTGCAGCGAGCAGGCGCGCATGGCAGGCAGAGATCATTCAGAGCTATTGCACCACTGCTATCGACTACAAGATCGAGAAGGTCGCGGCTGCATCGAAAAACATACAACTGGTGCAGGCTTCTGCGTAAACTTCGATACCTTTGGCGGCGCCAACATGTGGATCAAAGTGTGTCAAAGGGGTCAGAGTCGTTTGATCACCCTGCGTATCGCCTCAGTCCGTGCGCGGTGCGTCGGCGACGTACATACAATTGCGCCCTGCTTGTTTGGCGCGGTACAGCGCCCGGTCTGCCTGCTCTACAAGGAACTCGGGTGGGTCGTTCCGGGAAGGCGTCAGGCTGGCCACGCCAAGGCTGGCGGTGACGATGCCTGCGGGTACGCCGGCATGTGGCAGTGCCAATGAACGGATTTCATCCAGCAGATGGTTGGCGAACTTCACTGCGTCGTCTCCGCCAGTCTCGGGTAATAGCACGACGAACTCTTCGCCGCCGAAACGCGCCACCAGGTCTCCCGCACGGCGGCCCGACTGCGCCAACAGCCTGGCTAACGCTTGCAGACACGCGTCGCCCGCGAGGTGTCCATTTGTGTCGTTGAAATGCTTGAAGAGATCGACGTCGAGCATGACCAGCGACAGCGGCGCGCCGGAGCGTAGTCCGCGGTCCCATTCCCGGGAAAGTGCCTGATCGAAGCTCCGGCGGTTAGCGACGCCGGTCAGGCCGTCGGTGTTGCTCAAGGCCTCAAGCTTTCTGTTTGCTTCCGCCAGGGCGTGAGTGCGCGTTTCGATCAGCGCTTCGAGTTCGCGATTGCGCTCACGCAAGTTAACCATCGGGTAGATTTCATCGTCCCCGGCGAGACCGAATGGAATTGAGATGCTGCTGTGTGCAATTTTCCAGGCATCGCCTTCGAGGCGGAAGATCAGCACCAGACGCGCCGTTTCCCGCGCCAGAATGTTTTCCGGAAAAGGAAGGTGGATGTGAAAGAAGGCAGTCACCGCGACAACATCGTCGGCCAGATCCTGAAGCGCCAGATCCAGCATTTCGATGTGGAGGCGCTCGGGCACCTGTGCGAAATCCAGCTTGGTGATGCGAACCCATTCAGCCCTGTCGGAGACCAGAACATCGCTGCTGCCTGCGTAGCCACTGAAGTTTTCGCTGAAGCACGTTATCAGGCGCTCGTCGCGCGAGGCATACATCTCGATGTAGTCCTCGAACAGGGACTGGATCAGGCGCTGGCGTATAGGTGGCATGGAGCCGGCCGTCTTGAGGAGTTGATCAAAGGGGTCAGTGATCAAAGGGGTCAGAGTCGTTTGGTCGGTGGCGTTGGCAGCGGCTTTCATCTATACGATCACTTTGCCGTAGCTACCTCGTTCCATTTCCACAACTTCGGCTGTGATCGAGGTGTTGCTGAAGCCAAGTGCGCGTAATTGTGCGACAACGGTACTGGATAGATGTGATCGTTGTTCGGGTGTTCGCCCGGACAGGATTTTCAGCGCAACGTGAATGAAAGCGGATTTCCGCGGACCTGTCAGATAGCTGCTGAAACTCTGTGCCCGCACCTTTATATCATTGCCATCCGGGCCAAAAAGACCGGAATGCAGGGCGGCTTTAAAGACTTCGCTCACCAGCTGGTCACTATCAAAGTCTGTCGAGTGCTCGATGATGCAATGTGGCATTTCGTGTTCCCTGGATGAAACGTCCCTGGCCTGAGGAATGCGGGGAGCGCCCCGGCCCTGGCGCACAGCAGTCAAACCGCGACCGCGCAATCGGCATCGCGTCGCCCCCTATACGATAGACGATACCGCAGTACCAATGGGGCAGACAGCATGGATGCCAGTCTTCAACTGGCGCAGGGGCCGTCCCCCATTGGAGGGGGAGCGGTCAGCCGGCGTTCCTCGCTACCCGGCTTCCCTTGAACGAAGGCGTCTGAGCCCTTTGAACTTGCGCGCGGTTCGTTTGGGAGGCGGCGTGCCTCAGCTCCTTGCGTGACTGATGATGCGGTTGCGGCCGCTGTTCTTTGCATCGTAGAGCGCACGGTCGGCGGTTCGGATCAGGGCTTCGGTGGTCGTGCCGCCTCCGTGCGCGATGCTGATGCCGATGCTCAGGGTGATCTTCAGCGTTGTGCCGTCGACCAGAAAGGGAAACTGCTCGACGCTGCTGCGGATGCGCTCGGCGACAGCCCAGGCGGTGTCGTGCCCTGCGCCGGGCAGGATGACCGTGAACTCCTCCCCGCCGTAGCGTGCGACGAGGTCTTGCGGACGCACGCAGTCACCTATCAGGCGGGCCACGGACTGCAGCACGTGGTCGCCGCTGCGGTGGCCGTAAGTGTCGTTGACCCGCTTGAAGAAATCGATGTCGATCATCAGCAGTCCGGATGTGCTGTCATCGTGGCGGATGCGCTGCAATTCATTGTGCAGGGCCCGCATGAAGACATCCTGCCGCAGCAGGCCGGTCAGCGCATCGCGCTCTGCGCGCTCCAGATAGTCATCGCGCTCTTGCCGGGTTTCGTTCAGGCGGAGATAGACATGAGTGATGACCCGGTCGGCGATCAGCAGCGTGCCCAGTCCGATCAGCAGGCCAGCCCCCACCAGGAGTGCAATCGCGCGGTCATATCGGTCTTCGCTTGCAGAAACGTCCATCACCAGCAGCATCCGGCCCACGCTGCGCCCGGATGCGTCGCTCAGTGGTGTCGTTTCCACGACCAGGCTGCGAGCGGCCACCCGTGCACGTGCTACTTCGGTGGAAGAGGTCGCAGCCAGCAGCAGACGGTGTGGAACGTCGGTGCGGTCGGATCCCTCGGGACGCCCCACCACCACGTGGTCCGGGAAACGGTCCCAATCGTGGTTGCGCCCGATCATGCGCATGCCTGCCTCCCAGCGCTCGCGCTGGACATGTTTCTTTTCGACGAGTGAATAGAGGCTCACGCCGGTCAGCGAATGCAATTGCTCCAGTGTGCGGTCAATCTCGATTCCGAGTTCGATGTAGCCAATCCGCTGGCCGGAGGTGTCAGTCCAGGGGTGGACCACGCGCAGCGTAAAGATGCCCATCGGCCCCAGCTCCAGGCCAGCGCTCGGTTTGCCCGTGCGCTCGGCCTCGCTGAGCGTGTAGCGGTTGATCTCGTCACCGCGGCGTTCCGGGGCCTGCACGCGAAGGAACATGCGGCGATCCGGTGCAATGAAGTAGAAATGGGTGATGTTGTGCCTGGCGCGCAGGACGGCGTAATAGGGCTGTGCCACCGCGCGCAGTTCGTCAAAGTCACGGCGGACGAAGGCCTGCTGCAGGTCGGCATTTCGCGTGAGCAGTTCGAGCAGGCCGCTAAGCTTGTCGGAGTCCCGGTCGATTGCGAGTTTCAGGGCGGACTTGACGCCTTCAACCGCAATCGAACGCTGTTCGTCGATCGCCCCGCGTTCGCGCAAGAACTCTGCCACGCCGACCACCAGCAGCAAGGTCAGCAAGCCTGCGGCAAGAGGCAGCAGCAGCGCCCGCTTGTAATCGGCAAGAGAGTTCAGCTTTGTGACCATGTCGGGTCGTGATCCTTGCCGGGAAAGGCCCGGTAAACAGGAGCAGTCGTGAAACTGAAGATGGGCTCTGCATCGTCGCTATCTTTTGGGGCGCTGTAAATTGGACGAAAGCCATAGAGCGCGCAGCCGCAACCTCTCAGACCCTCTGCTCTCACGCCGTTGCTCCGCCGCACGCGGGCAACTCCCCGTTCAAGCGTGTTGCAGCTTCCGCCAGCACTGGCGGGCTGAGGCGAAAGGCGAGGAGGACGAGCGGGTTCGTGAAAATTCAGAAGGGTCAGAGTGGCTTGATCCTCGCAGACAAGCGCAAATGGCAAGATGCTCCGGCCGCACTGGCTATTCCTGCGACTTCAAACGACTCTGACCCCTTTGGAACGACTCTGACCCCTTTGGTCCTGTCGGTTGTGCTCGGAGGCGAGAACGGGGATAAATTCAGCAACATCCGCGATCACGTTAAACTTGATGTATGTCTCCGCCACGCGCACGGTTCGGGTTTTTCCTTCGGTTTCCGCTGGGCGCAATCCTGATTGCGTTGTGCGGATGGACTGCTGCTGCTCATGCCTTGGACGCTGTCACGCTTCAACTCAAATGGAGCCACGCTTTTCAGTTCGCCGGCTACTACGCCGCGAAGGAAAAGGGCTACTACCGCGAGGTGGGGCTTGATGTCGCAATACATGAAGCCCGTCCGGGAGATGACCCGGTAAAAAACGTGCTTGATGGCAATGCCCAGTATGGGGTTGGTAATAGCAGCCTGCTTCTGGCGCGAAGTTCTGGGCAGCCCGTGGTGGTGCTGGCCGTCCTTTTTCAGCATTCGCCTGTGGTGCTGCTTGTCCGCCGCGAGGGATCGGTTCAGGGAATTCACGACATGGCGGGCAAGCGCCTGATGATCGAACCCCAGTCCGACGAACTGTTGGCCTATCTCAAGCAAGAGGGCATCCCCTTGGCCGGTATTACCCGCGTCGAGCACAGTTTCCGGCCACAGGACCTGATTGACGGCAAGGCAGATGCGATCTCTGCCTACGTGACCAACGAGCCCTACTTTCTGGATCGCACGGGCTTCGAGTATCACACCTACACCCCGCGCTCCGCCGGCATCGATTTCTATGGCGACAACCTGTTCACCACCGAACATGAGCTGCGGAAGAATCCTGCCCGTGTAAAGGCATTTCGTGAAGCGAGCCTGCGTGGTTGGCAGTACGCGATGGCGCACCCTGAAGAAATCGCCGACCTGATCCTGGACAAATACTCGCAGCAGCATCCCCGAGAGTTCTACCTGTTCGAGGCCCGCCGCATGGAGCCGCTCTTTCGAACGGATCTGGTCGAGATCGGGTACATGAACCCGGGGCGCTGGCGTCATATTGCGGACACGTACGCCCAGCTTGGCTTGTTGCCGGAAAACTTTGTGTTCGACGGACTCGTCTATAACGCCGAATCAGAGCGTGATCTGACCTGGCTCTACCTCGTAGGCATCGTGCTTGTCATCGTGAGTGCCGTCGCGTTCTATATTTATCGCATCAACAGGCGCCTGACCCTGGCACTGATCACCAGCAAAAGGGATCACGAACTGCTCAGGGTCAGTGAGGAGCGGCATCGCCTGTTGGCTGATAACGCCACCGACGTGATCTGGACGATGAATCTCGATGGTCAATTCACCTATGTCAGCCCATCGGTGGAGAAGCTGCGGGGATATAGCAGCGAAGAGGTCATGCGGCAGTCCATGGAACAGGCATTGACCGCAGCGTCCATCCCGATTGCAAAGGAAGCGCTTGAAAACTCCATTGCAGCGATGGTTCAAGGCAAGCCCTTTGTAGAGTTTCAGGGCGAACTCGAACAGCCGTGCAAGGACGGATCAACCGTTTGGACCGAAGTGAGCACCTCTGGCATGCGAAACGCTGCCGGTGAGTTTTTTGGCATCCTGGGCGTGACCCGGAACATCACCAAGCGCAAGCAGATGGAAGATCAGGTGCGGCAGCTCGCCTTCTATGACCCGTTAACGAAGTTGCCAAATCGTCGGCTACTCAACGATCGGCTCACTCAAGCGATGGCTATCAGCAAACGCGGTGGTTGCTACGCTGCAGTGATGTTTCTCGATCTGGACAACTTCAAGCCACTTAACGACAAATATGGGCATGCCGTCGGAGACCTGCTACTGATCGAGACGGCGGACCGGCTGAAGAAATGTGTGCGTGAAACCGACACCGTGGCTCGCATCGGCGGCGATGAATTTGTGGTGTTGATCAGCGAACTGATGGAGGATCGAGCTGACTCAGAAGCGCTGGCCGTGCGCATTGCCGAGAAGGTTCGCAGTTCTTTAGCCAAAGCCTACGTCCTGACAGTGCAGCACGAAGACAAAGCTGACGGCATTGTGGAGCACCAATGTACGGTGAGCATCGGCATTGCACTGTTCATCAGCCATGATGCGACCGAGGGCGACATCCTCAGGCGTGCGGATACAGCCATGTATCAGGCAAAAGAGGCTGGGCGTAACAAGATTTGCTTTTACGACGCTGACCTCTTGGAAACAGGCAGCCTCTGATCAGAGGACAGGCTTGTTGCTGCTGCCTTCGCGTTGCTCTACCGCTTTCTGGCGCAGGCCCTCAACCCAGGTTTTGGTGGCCAGCTCGGCGTTAACCCAGTTCTTCACATCAATCATCTCGGCGGAGACGCGGGTGGCCGGCTTGGCCTCCCCGGGCGAGATGTTGTATTGCAGCATGCTGGCGCAATCGTCAAGGCTGACGACCCGCGGCGTCTGAAAGCGGCTGAAATCATGCTGTCCGCCTTTGCGCGCATACACCATGTCGAGAATGCTCTTGGCGTTGCGACCGCCCGCATCGGGAATCGGAATTCCGATTCCATTTGGGCTGGTGTTCAGGCAATTGCGGTTACCGCCATCGAACTGCCAGTTGATATTGGCAGGCGTCTGAACTGTCGGCGCGCCATATTTCTCCAGAACGGCAGCGCGAAACTGCCCGTTGGTCACCGGATCGACCCTGTTCTCAATGGTGCGGCGCACGGCTACCAGCTTGCCGCCCTTGGGTGGCGGCGAGAAAAAGAGGTTGAAGGTATCCGTTCGGCGCTTTCCATCCACAAACCCGTCGACATGGGCGACGATCATGTGGGTGAAATCCTCTGTGCGGTGGTTGTTTAGACCGTCGCTGTAACCAAAAGAGAGCCGGGACTCGCTGATGCTCTGTTCATTCACACCGTGCGCCCTGAGCGCCTTCAGCGCTTCTTCTGGCGACATGCCAAGTGTGATACCGGCAATATCGAACTTGCCGGCATCGGCGGCATGGGTGAGAGGAGCCAAGCAACAGGCGGTTGCGGAGACGATTGCGGCGAGGGTCACGGTCTTCAGCTGCAGCATGCCAAGAACTCCGGAATTTCAGGCGATAACGTTGAATTATTGACCAAAGCGACAGGTAGTCAAGCGCCTATCGCCGCAAGGGATCAAAGGGGTCAGAGTCGTTTGAAATCTGGATTTCAAACGACTCTGACCCCTTTGATCTCTATGCATCGCCCTTGTTGCGATGGCTACAGCTCTTCCAGCCCTTCATGCAGCCTTTCCGCTGCGCGCAGCCGGTTGCCTGCTTCGACTTCCGGCCGGTTTGCCAGTGCTGATACGAGCAGGTTGAGTACGCTCATTGCCGCTGCATAGGAGTCGAATCGGCCGGAGCCGCTCGTTTCGCAGGCGATGCGCCAGGTGGCGTCGACTTCCTTTGCGGGCGTTGTTGCGTCCATCAGCACCAGCACCGGCACGCCGGCTTTCTTTGCGTGGCGTGCGATTTCGGCGACCACCGGTACGCGGCGGCGGAAGGCGAGGATGACGAGCATGTCGTCGGGGCCGAAGGCGGCGAGGTCTTCGCCGATGGTCTGACCGGCCTGCGGGAGCAGGGCGACGTGGTTCTTGAGCAGCACGAGCTGGCGCGCAAAGTACTGCGCCAGGGCGTGGCTGTTGCGGTAGCCAACCACGCCGACCCGGCGGGCGCGGGCGAGGCTGGTGATGGCGGGCTCTACGACGCCGCTGGTGAGCTTCTCGAAGGTACGGGCAAGGTTCTGCAGGTCGCGCCTGAGGTGTTCGCCGAAGGCTTCTTCCGAGGCGGCGGGCAGGTCGGATGCGGCCTGCAGGCCGGGGGCGCCCCAGCGTTGCGCCTCGCGCGCTTCGCGTCGGGCGGAGGCGAAACCGTCGTAGCCAACACGCTGGATGAAGCGGGTGACTGCGGCTTTGGAGCTGCCCGCGATGGCCGCCAGCTCGGTGGCTGAGTGGGTGGCGAGCAGGGCGGGCTGCGCGGTGAGCAGCTGCGCGAGCTTGTGCTCGGAGTCGGGCAGGGTTTCGCTGAGCGCTTCGATGCGTTCGTCGATCGGCTTGAAGCGTTTGGCGGGCTTGGGCGTCATGCGCGGGGCTGCTCTCGGGCGTGGGTTCTCATTGACGGGGTGTTGCTGCCGGCGCCACCCGCGGCGCCGGCAATGGCTCAGGCAGGTTCGACCGGGCCCTTGGTGTCGACGATCAGGCGATAGGTTTCCGGTTCGCGATGCAGGCCGAAGTTGAAGACATTGTCCTTGAGCTCGCGACAGCGGTCGAGATCGCACACCGAGGTCACCAGTTCATCTTCCACCGTGGAGCACATCGCCACCATTTCGCCGGTGGGCGCAATGATGCAGCTTTGGCCGAGCAGATCGCAATCTTCTTCCTTGCCGGCCTTGGCGATGCCGACGATCCACATGCCGTTCTGATAGGCGCCAGCCTGCATGACCAGGTGGTTGTGGAAGCCTTGCAGGTGGTCGTGCTCGGGCACCGGCGGGTAGTGGATGGGGGTGTTGTAGCCGATGAAGGCCATTTCCACGCCCTGCAGGCCGAGCACGCGGTAGGTTTCGGGCCAGCGACGGTCGTTGCACAGCGCCATGCCAAAAATGCCTTTCTCCGCGGCGGCCTGCGCGCGCCAGGCCCCGAAGCCGAGGTTGCCGCGCTCGAAGTAGCGCTTTTCCAGATGCTGGAATGCGCGCCAGGGTTCGTGCTCGTGGTGGCCGGGCAGGTGCACCTTGCGGTACTTGCCGACGATGGTGCCGGTCGGGTCGACCAGGATCGAGGTGTTGTAGTGGTGGGTGACGCCGTCTTCCTGTGCCAGTTCGGCGTAGCCGAGGTAGAAGCCGATACCGAGCTTCCTGGCTTCCTCGAACAGAGGCAGGGTTTCCGGGCCGGGCATTTCGGTCTCGAACCAGGCGTCGATCTCGGCCTGGTTCTCGGTGTACCAGCGCGGAAAGAAGGTAGTGAGTGCCAGTTCGGGAAAGGCGACATAGTGGCAGCCACGGGACTTGGCTTCGCGCATCAGGTCGATCATGCGCGCGACGACCTGACGCCGCGACTCTGTGCGGGCGATGGGGCCGAGCTGGGCGGCGCCGACGGTGATCTTGCGGCTCATGCGGGTTCTCCTGCCGGCAGTGTGGCGTCTGCGAGTTCGCACAGAACGGCGAGCAGCACATTGGCTCCGGCTTCGATATGTTGGGGGTGGGTGTATTCGCGGACGTTGTGGCTGATGCCGTCGACGCTGGGCACGAAGATCATCGCCGTCGGGCACACCGGTGCCATCATCTGCGCGTCGTGACCGGCGCCGCTGGGCATGCGCCGGGTGCTCAGGCCCTGGGCGAGGGCGTGGCGTTCGATGCGGTCGGTCATTTCCGGGGCAAAGGGCACCGGGGCAAAGCGGGCGAGCTTGCGGGTGTTGATGTCCACCTTCTCGGCGTCACGCAGGGCGTCGAGGTGCGCGGCCAGCCGGGATTCGGCGCGTTGCAGCAGGGCTTCGTCGGTGTTGCGCAGGTCGACGGTGAGCACGGCGCGGTTGGGCACCACGTTGACCAGATTGGGGAAGAACTCGATACGGCCGACGGTGGCGACCTGGTCGCCGCCAAACTCCTGCGCCAGTTCGCGCACGAAACTGATGATCGATCCCGCCGCCCAACCAGCGTCGCGACGCAGCGACATCGGGGTGGTGCCGGCGTGGTTGGAGGTGCCGAGGATCTCGATCTCGGTCCAGGAGATGCCCTGCACGGATTCGACGACGCCAATCTCCGTGCCTTCGCGGTCGAGCACCGGGCCTTGCTCCACGTGCAGCTCGACGAAGGCGTGCGGGGCGGCGGCCGGTGTCGGCGCGGTGCCGGCGTAGCCGATGCGGGCGAGGTTTTCGGCCACGGTGCTGCCGTCGATGCCTTGCGTCTGCAGGGCTTCGTCGAGCGCGAGCTCACCGGTGAACACGAGGCTACCCATCATGTCGGGGGCGAAACGTGCGCCCTCTTCATTGGTGAAGAATGCCACCGCGAGCGGGCGTTCGGTCTCGATGCCGGCGTCGTTGAGGCTGGCAATCACCTCCAGCCCGGCGAGCACGCCCAGATTGCCGTCGTAGCGGCCGCCGGTGCGCACGGTGTCGATGTGCGAGCCGGTCATCACCGCCGCGCCCGGCACGCGGCCGGCACGGGTGCCGACCACGTTGCCGATGGCGTCCACCGTCAGGCTGAGCCCGAGTTCGCGCATCCAGTCGCAGACCAGGTCGCGTCCGGCCTTGTCCTCGTCGGACAGGGCCAGACGGGCGCAACCGCCGCCGTCGATGGCGCCGACGTCGGCCAGCTGTGCGATGCGCTGTTGCAGGCGTTCGCCCTTGATGCGCAAGGTGGCGCTCATGATCTTGCTCCTGGCTGTCCTTCCACCGCCTCGGCGCTGCGCCCCACGAGCTTGGTGTACAGCTCGGGGTCGGTGGCGCCTTCGCTGCCGAACAGCAGCACCCGGCTGTCCGGGCCGAGGCCAAGGGTGGCGGCCATCTGCGGACGGGAGCACGCCATCAGCAGCGCGGCAAGGCCGGCAACGGCGGATTCACCGGCGGCAAGCGGCTGGTCGCCGAAGGGCGCATCGGCCAGCAGGCGCATGGCGGTGACGGCCGCTGCGTCGGGGATGGTGAGGAAGTCGCTGGTGCCGGCCTCGAGCACTTCCCATGCGATCAGTGATACCTCACCGCATGCGAGGCCCGCCATCAGGGTGTCGAGATCGCCGTGGACGGCAGTCGGGGCGCCGGCCAGCGCCGAGGCGTACAGGCAGGCGGCGCGGTCGGGTTCGACCACGATGAAGCGGCCGCGCTTGTTGCCAAGGCGCTCCCACATCTGTGCACAGACCGCGGCAGCCAGGCCGCCAACACCGCCCTGGATGAGGACGTGGGTGGGGGGCTGGTCTTCGGGCCACTGGCGCAGCGCTTCTTCGACCATGACCGAATAGCCCTGCATGACGTCGCGCGGCACATCGGTATAGCCGGGGTAGGAGGTGTCGGAAACGATGAAGCGGCCGTGTGCCTTGGCGTCAGCGTCGGCGGTGCGCACGGCGTCGTCATAGTTGCCGGCGGTGCGGATCACCTCTGCGCCATAGTGAGCAATCGCGGCACGGCGAGCTTCGGACACGGTGGCGTGAATGTAGATCACGCACTTGCAGCCGAAGGTCTGTGCCCCCCAGGCCACCGAGCGGCCGTGGTTGCCGTCGGTGGCGCAGGTGACGGTGATGCCGGAAACGATGTCGGCAAACCTGCCATCGATCAGGTCGCGGCTGCTGGCGTCCTGCCCGGTACGGCGCAGGATCTCCTTTTTCAGCAGGCGCAGCACGGCGTACGCACCGCCCAGCGCCTTGAAGCTGCCGAGGCCGAAGCGGCTGGCCTCGTGCTTGTAATGGATGGCGGCCACGCCGGCGGCGCGGGCCATGCCGGCCAGATTCACCAGTGGCGTCGGCGCGTAGCCGGGCCACTCGCTGATCTCGGTCATGGCTTCGGCGTGTGCGGCCAGACTGAGGATGGGCTTGAGCCGATCCGGGTAGGGGCCTGCCGCCGCCCCTGCCGCGCCGGCGCAATGCGCCAGCGGCAGGACAGTCAGCTGACCGGGAAGGTCTAGCGTGGACATGGACATGCTCACTTGGAGGCGGCCTCGACAGCCTGTTGCAGGGAGCTCAGCATGTCTTCGCCTTCCTTGCCGAAGGTTTCAACGATGTAGGCTTTCACGGCCGGCTGTGCAGCGTCACGGAAGGCGGCTTTTTCTTTCGCGGTCAGCGTGGTCACGGTCATGGTCTTGGCGAGTTCCGGCAGACCCTTGGACGAGGCTTCGATGATGCGGCTGATGCCACGGTTGGCGACAATTGCGCTCTTGGCGGCGTTCTTCACCACGATCTGCTCTTCAGGCGTCAGGCTGTCAAAGAACTTGCGGTTGATCACCCAGACGTACGGTGCAAACAGATGGTCGGTAAGGGTGATGTGCTTCTGCACTTCGTTGAACTTGGCCATGGCCACGATGGGGATGGGGTTCATCTGGCCGTCGGCGACGCCGGTCTGCAGTGCGGTGTAGACCTCGGCCCAGGCGATGGCGGCCGGCTGACCGCCGAGGCTGCTGATCACGCGCTTGTGCGATTCGAGCGTCTGGGTGCGGATCTTCAGGCCCTTCATGTCGGCCGGGGTCTTGATCGCGCGCTTCGAGTTGGTGATGGCGAAGAAGCCGCCCGAGTCACCGAAGCCGAGCACTTCCATGCCGGTCTTCTTCTCGATGTCTTCGCCAAGCTTCTTGCCGAAGGGGCCGTCGAACACCGCGTAGGTGGTGGAGATGTCGGGGAAGACGAAGGGCATGTCGAGCACGCCGACCATCGGGTAGGTGCTGGCAAAGCCGCCTACCGAGAACACGCCCGACTGCACTACGCCAGCCTTGACCTGGGACAGCACTTCATTGTCCTTGCCGAGCTGGCCGCTGGGGAAGGTCTGCACTTTCACCGAGCCGCCGGTGCCGGCTTCGACCAGGTTCTTGAACACGGTGACGAGGGCGCCAGTGGTGCTTTCGAACGGATCGTCCACGTTCAGGTGATGCAGCTTGATGATCTTTTCCGCGTGGGCCGGGGCAACGGCAAAGACCATGGTGGTGGCGACGGCGGTGAGCAGGGTCTTGAGCTTCATGGGTGGAACTCCTTAAGGTTGGACGTAACCGAACAGGCGGGGAACAAACAGGGTGAGATCTGACCAGTAGGTGATCAGGAACAGGATCGCGACCTCGGCAATCAGGAACGGGGTGAGGGCGCGGGCGATACGCTCCATCTTTTCGCCGGTGACCGAGCACAGCACGAACAGGCAGGCGCCAACGGGGGGGTCATCAGCGAGATGTTGAGTGCAAGGATGATCATGATCCCGGCATGAACCGGATCGATGCCGACGGCTGCGGTGAGGGGGCCGAGTACGGGTGCGAGGATGATCAGCGCGGCGGTGATGTCGAGGAACATGCCGACGAAGAGCAGCAGTAACAGGATGAGGGCGAGCACGCCTTCCTTGCTTGACGCCACCGACAGCATGGCCTGCGCGATCATCTGCGGGATCTGATGAAAGGTCAGCCACCACGACAGGATGGAGGCCGCGGCGATGATCAGGAATACGCTGCCGGTGATGCGCGCGGTGCGGATCAGCATGATGCCGACCTGGCGCAGCGTGAGGGTGCGATAGATGGCGAAACCGACGAACATCGCATAACCCACCGCAATCGATGCGGCTTCGGTCGGGGTGACGATGCCGAACAGGATGCCGCCAAGGATGATCGCTGGCATGGTGAGCCCGATCAGGCTGTCCTTGAAGCTGATGAGAATGGACATCAGGCTGGGGCGGTCCTCGCCCTTGGGCAGGCCGAGCTTCTTGCCCAGCGCGGCAATGACGCCCATGCAGATGGCGCAGATCAGCAGTCCGGGGACGATGCCGGCGGCGAACAGGCCGGCGATCGACACGCCCATGATGGAGCCGTAGATCACCATCAGGTTGGAGGGCGGAATGGTGGGGCCGATGATCGAACCCGCTGCCGTGACGGCACAGGCGAAGGGCTTGCTGTAGCCCTGTTTAACCATCGCCGGCACCAGGGTGTTACCCATCGCGGCGGCATCCGACACGGCGGCACCGGTCATGCCGGCGAACAGCACCGAAGCCACCATGTTGGCGTGGGCGAGGCCGCCGCGCAGGTAGCCGACCAGCGACAGCGCAAAGGCGATCAGGCGCTGGGTGATGCCGGAGGCGTTCATCAGCTCGCCGGCGAGGATGAAGAAGGGCATGGCCATGAAGGTGAACATGTCCAGGCCTTCGAAATAGCGCTTTGGCGCCATGGCAAGGAAGGACACGTCGCCCAGCTGAACCAGCCCGATCGCGCCGGAGATGCCGATGACGACGCCGATCGGCATGCCCAGCAACATAAGACCAAAGAAGGCGACTGCAACAATCCACATGATGGCCGGCTCAGTAGGGAACAGCGGCCGTTTCGGCGCGCGGCAGGTTGACGAAGTCGGTGAGCAGTCGCACCCCGAACTGGAAGGCGGCCAGCGCCGAGGACACCGGTACGGCGGCGAAGGGGACTTCCATCGTGAGGCCGAACAGGGTGGAGAACTGGGTGCGGCCTTCGAGGGTCATGTCGATGCCGTAGATGAACATGAAGACGAAGAAGCCGACGGTGAGGCCATCAGTGGTCAGCTTCAGATAGCGGCGTGCAGTTTCGGGCAGGCGGGAGGGAATGAGGTCGAGGCCGACATGTTCGCGCCACCATGCGCCGCATGACACGGCCAGCAACGCGGCCCAGATCATCAGGTAGCGCGAAAGCTCTTCGGTCCAGCTGATCCCGTCCTGGGTGAAGTAGCGCCCGCCGACACCGAGCCACACCACCAGCACCATGACCGCAATCAGGCCGGCGCACAGCCATTCGACCACCCGGTTCAAGCGGCGACCGATGCCTTCAATCCTCTGCGCCAGCGCGGTCAAGCTCATGCATGACTCCTGAATATTGTGTTGAGTGTTTTCGGGCCGCGGTAGCGGCGTGTTGAATTCACTCTAAAACACAAATTTCAGAATCGCAAGTTTGAAATTATAGTTTCCAATGTGGTGCGTGCAGCGGACTTAGGGCACCAGCATTGTGCGCTGCAAGATATTGAGCATTAAGGGAAAGTTCGGTTTTTGCGACTTTTCGGGTGCGGCTGCGCACTGAAACGAAGCATGCTGCTTTGCGAGACAAATGCGGTGCGGCGCTCGTGCGGCGGAGCGATCCGCAGTGAGGACGGTGCAGCATTCTGCCCATTGCAGACATGAGCGCTGGCGAAGCCAGACAGGGCACGTCCGCGTGAGCGGGATGCGCAATTCGGGCCGGGCGCGTGCCGGTCCGGGGGTCAGCGCGTGCGATAGAGTGCGTGGCAGGCCACGCAGGAGCCCGTCAGCCTGGGCAGGGCGGCCATGGCCTTGGTGGCATCGCCCGTGGCGGCTGCGCGGGCAAACGCGCTGGCCGCGGCATGTCCGTCGCGGCCGAGGCCGTGCATCTCGATCGGCATCTGCGGGCCGGGGCGGGCGTCGTAGGGCAGCGCGGCGTTCTTGCCCATGGCGGTCTGTCCAAGGCGCTGTTCGGCCACTTCACCGGCTTCGCGGACCTTGTTGGACGCGAGCAGCGTGATGATCTCGTTGAGGGCGAGAAGGTTGTCGAGCATTTCCTTGCGCAGGGTTTCCTGTGCGGCGGGTGGCAGGGGCGCCAGAAAGCGCGTGTCCTGCGCGAGGGCGGGGGTAGTGAGCAGGGCAGCAAGCAGAAGCAGTCTTTTCATGGCGTTATCCATCCATTCGTAATCGAACAATGCGCGCTCCGCCTGCCGCCCCGGAGGGCATGCGCCCGGGCTCAGACCTTGCGCAGGTAGCAGGCCTTGAGCATGAAGTTGCCGGCGTCCATCTTGCAGTCGACCTCGTGATCGCCGCCGACGAGGCGGATGCTCTTGACCTTGGTGCCGACCTTCAGTGTGGTCGACGAGCCTTTGACTTTCAGGTCCTTGATCAGCACCACCGAGTCGCCGTTGGCGAGGACATTGCCGTTGGCATCCTTTACAACAGCCTCGTCATCTTCGTCGGCGCCGGTCACTTCGGCCATCGGCCATTCGTAGCCGCAGTCCGCGCACACGTAGTTTTCGCCGTCCGGATAGGTGTTCTCCAGGGTGCATTGGGGGCAGGCGGGTATGGCGGACATGATCGTGTTCCAGTGACAGTGAGCCCGCTAGTTTAGGTTATCGGACCCTTGTGGGGAAATCCGATACACGCGTACTTCATACTCACTCAATGCAAAAGACATTAAGTCGTCATGCGAGGCGACTTTCATGTTGGCCAGTATGCAATCGGCACGGCGAAGGGTGAAGCCGGCATGGCGGTAGCGTGCCGGCCGCGCGCTGAGGTTGCAGATCACCACGAAGCCGTCGTCACCGAGCACGCGGGTGTAGGCGTAGATCTGCGGGTTGTCCCTGAGCAGCAGGGTGTAGTGGCCATGCACCAGCGCCGGCTCGGCGGCGCGCAGGGCGATCATGCTGCGGTAGAAGTTCAGCACCGAGTGCGGATCGCGCTGCTGCTGCGCGACGTTGACCTCAGGGTAGTCGGGGTTCAGCGGCAGCCATGGCCTGCCCGTGCTGAAGCCCGCGTTGTGGCTGTCGTCCCACGGCATTGGCGTGCGCGAGTTGTCGCGGGCGGTGAGCGCCATCTCGTCGAAGATGGCGGCTTCGTCCATGCCGCTGGCGCGCATCTCCGCGATGCGGTGTTTGGCGAACACATCGTCGAAGTCGGCGAGGCTGTGGAACACGGTGTTGGCCATGCCGAGCTCCTGCCCCTGGTAGATGAAGGGCGTGCCCTGCATCAGGAAGTACATCGCGGCGAGTGCCGTGGCGCTGGCGCTGCGGTGATGCTGCGAGTCGCCCCAGCGTGATACGACGCGGGGCAGGTCGTGGTTCTCGAGGTAGAGCGCGTTCCAGCCGCGGCCGTCGAGTTCGCGCTGCCAGCGGCTCAGGATGGTCTTCAGCCGGCGCACATCAAGCCCGGCGCGCGGGTTGCCCGACCACAGGTGCCAGTGTTCGAATTGCAGGATCATCGACAGTCGCCCGCGGGTGTCGCCCACCCAGGTTTCGGCCTGATGCGCGCTGATGCCGTTGGCTTCGCCCACCGTCATGATGTCGCCGTGGTCGAAGGCGTCGCGGGCCATCTGGTCGACGTAGTCGAGCACGCCGTCGACATTCATGTGGAAGTCATAGGCCGGCACAGGCCTGTGAGGTGGCGCACCGGGCACATCGGGCAGGCCGGGCGCCTTCTTCATGTGGGTGATGGCATCGATGCGGAAACCGTCCACGCCCTTGTCCATCCACCACCGCACCATGTCGCAGATGGCGCTGCGCACGTCCGGGTTCTCCCAGTTGAGGTCGGGCTGGCGCGCGGTGAACAGGTGCAGGAAGTACTGGCCGGTGGCCGCGTCATACTGCCAGGCCGGCCCGCGGAAGATGCTCTCCCAGTTGTTGGGCGGGTGGCCTTCCTTGCCGTCGCGCCACACATACCAGTCGCGCTTCGAGTTGTCGCGTGCGCTGCGCGACTCGACAAACCACGGGTGCTCGTCGCTGGTGTGATTGACCACCAGGTCGAGAATGATGCGCATGCCTCGGCGCCGGGTCTCGGCCATCAGGCGGTCGAAGTCGGCCATGGTGCCGAACTCGTCCATGATGGCCTGGTAGTCCGAGATGTCGTAGCCGTTGTCGTCGTTTGGCGAGCGGAAAATCGGGCACAGCCAGATCACCGTGATGCCGAGCCACTGCAGATAGTCGAGGCGGGCGAGCACGCCGGGCAGGTCGCCGATGCCGTCGCCGTTGGTATCCATGAAGCTGCGTGGGTAGAGCTGATACACAACCGCTTCGCGCCACCATTTGTTCTTCATTTCTCGCGGCTCCCGGTGCCATTCTGCGATCCTGCTGCGTCGTCGATTGTAGGCTTCGTGCATGCCGTCGGCGAGCGGATTGTGCGCATGGATTTTCGCGCTGGATGACGCGGGTAATCGCCCCAAGGTGCGCGCCCAGGCGTAATCTTGTCGGCATGGCAGCGCATGTGCGTTCCTTGTTCAGGGCGCGTGAAGATGACCCTTTTGCGGGAGGTGTGCGATGGATGCAACAGGCATGAAATTGCGTGGCGTCAACCTCGGTAGCTGGCTGTTGCTGGAAAAGTGGATGGTGCCCAGCGTGTTCGAGGGGCTGGCGGCGACCGATGAAACCACCTGGTGTGCGGAGATGGGTTCGGGGGCGAGCGACAGGCTGCGCAAGCACTGGGAAAGCTTCGTGACCTACGAGGACTTCGCCTGGATTGCCGAGCGCGGTCTCAATGCGGTGCGGATTCCGGTCGGGCACTGGATTTTCGGCCCCGATTATCCCTACCACCCCAGCTATGGCGAGAACCGCCACCCCTTCGTCACCGGCGGCATCGACGTGCTCGACCGGGCGATGGACTGGGCGCAAAAGCTCGGCCTGCGGGTCATGCTCGATCTCCATGCCGCGCCGGGGTGCCAGAACGGCTTCGACAACGGCGGCATCATGGGCGTGGTCGAGTGGCATACCAAGCCCGAGTACCTCGAGCATTCGCTGCTGGTGCTCGAGCGCCTGGCCGAACGTTACCGCGCCCACCCCGCGCTGCATGCGATCGAGGTGCTCAACGAGCCGCGCTGGGATGTGCCGACCGAGTACCTCAAGGCCTACTACCTTGCGGCCTACGACCGCATCCGCAAACACTGCCCGGCAGAGCGCGTGGCGGTGGTGTTTCACGACGGCTTCCGCTCCTACCGCGAGTTCCTCGGCTTCATGCAGGCGCCGCAGTGGCAGAACGTGATTTTCGATTACCACCGCTACCAGTGCTTCGACCGTCGCGATATCGATACCGACATCTACGGCCACATGACCAAGGCTGCCATCGAGTGGCGCGACGAGGCCGATTCGATCAACGCCGCGATGGGCTTGCCCGCGGTGTGTGGCGAGTGGAGCCTGGGGCTGGATCTGCAGGTGGTGTCGCTGTGGGCCGAAGGGCCATACAACCACGCGCTTGAGCACATGGACGCGTTCCAGCAGGATGTGGCCAGCCGTGGCTACGCGGCGGCGCAGTTGCTGGCCTTCGAGAAGCTGTTCGGCTGGTTCTTCTGGAGCTATAAAACGGAAACCACGCCCGCCTGGTGCTTGCGCGAGTCGGTCGAGCGCGGCTGGCTGCCGTCAAGTTTCCGGTAAGAGCTTCGTCGCCGGCGCGGTGGTGCCTGCCGTGCCGGTCTTGGCGTCGGTCGCAGCCGCCTGTGGCGGACGCACGCGTCCGCCGCGCAGGCGATTGAGCACCAGCTTGCGATCGTAGAAGTGATCGAGGCCGTTGTGCAGGCTGATGTTGAGCAGGGTTGCACTGGGCAGCTCGTGGTGCAGCAGTTCCAGGGTGTCGATCTCGTCCTTGGCGTCGAAGGCGTCGGTCGCTTCCTCGATGAATACCCAGCCCGGTTGCTGCAGGAACAGCCGTGCGATGCCGAGGCGCTGCTGTGCCCGCAGTGGCAGCGCCCGTCCCCAGTCGTCATGGTCGTCCAGCCGCGGTGCGAGCCACGCGATGCCGGCGCACTCCAGCGCACGGTGCAGACAGGGAGCGGTGTAGTGGCTGGCGTCATGCGGGTAGCTGAGCACCGCGCGCAGGCTGCCTTCGGGCAGGAAGGGGCGCTGCGGAATGAACATCATGTTATGTCCCGCAGGCAGGCTGATGACGCCGCTGCCCCAGGGCCACAGTCCGGCCACGGCCTTGAACAGGCTGATGGTGACCGCAGGGTCGCCGGTGATCAGGATGCGTTCGCCGTGTCGTACGTGCAGGTTGAAATCGTCCAGCAGCACCTGCCCCGAAGGCGAGGCCAGTTGCAGGTGGCGGATGTCGAGTTCGGCGTGGACCGATTGCTGCAGCTCGATCTTTTCCTTGCCGGTCACTTTCTGCCGATCCTGCGCTTCGAGTTCCAGCATTTCCTCATGCAGGCTGACAATACGGTCGATGGAGGCGCGGCAGCGTGCCAGCTCGCCGAGGTTGTCGATCGGCCACGAAAGCGCCGAGGTCAGGCGCTGGAAGGCCTGTGCGGCCTGCATCAGCAAGCCGAGGCTCATTGCACCGGCGATGTACTGCGGCGCGGCGATCAGGATCGGAAACACCGGCAGCAGCGTGCCGTAGCCGGTCGAAAACGAGATGATGCCCAGATAGGCAAAGGTCTGGCGGTCCCAGCCGCGACCGACGTCCTTGAACAGGCGATCGGCACTGCGCCGCTCCAATGGCTCGCCATGCATCAGGGCAATGGCTTCGGAGTGTTCGCGGGCGCGCGCCAGGCCGAAGCGCAGGCTGGCTTCAACTGACTGCAAACGGTTGGTGGTGCGGATCAGCGGTCGCCCCAGCAGCAAGCCGAAAATCGTGCCAACACCGGCATAGACGAAAGCCATCAGCACCATGTAACCCGGAACGGAGTACTCGGTGCCGGGCAGGTTCGCGCTTCCCGATACGCTGAGCAGGATGTCGATGAAGCTGCCGAGGATGAGAATCGAGTACAGCAGCGAATGCGCCAGCCCGACTGCAGCCTCGGTAGCGATGCGGATGTCCTCGGCGATACGCCCGTCCGGATTGTCGTGCTCGCCGCTGGAGAACTGCAGGCGGTAATGGTTGGCGTGCGACAGCCATTCGTCGAGCAGCAGGCTGGTCATCCATCGTCGCCAGTCGAGCTGGACCCAGCGCTTGACGTGCATGTGCAGCGCGGTCACCCCCATGGTGAGGGCAAAGATCAGCAGGAAGGTCAGGATCAGGCGCAGAAATTCGCTGAGCGAGCGATCCTCAAGTGCGTCGAACAGCTCGCGATGCCAGTAGCTGACCCAGATGACCAGGCCGACCTGGGCCGCGGTGAGCACGAACAGCGACAGCACCGCGCCGCGGACGGTCCATTTGCGCTCGCAGTTCCAGTAGTCCCGGGCCATGCGTGCGAACTGCCACGCTGCGTCGCGGCGCACGGCGGGTGGAGGCGATGTGGAAGCTGCGTCCGCTTGCATCTGTGTCATTCCGGTCGCAGCGGATCCCCGCGATGTGGCATGCCGCAGGCCGCGGAAGCGGGGGGATGTGGCTGCAACTGCAGCCGGTTAGCGCTCTTGTCTGCAGCCCTCATGGTCATTGCGCCTTCGCCGCATGCACTCTTGTTTTGTATACCGCTGAGAGTATCGCAAAGGCCCGGATTTGCCGTGATCAGTTTGCACGTTCGGAGAAAAATTTTTGCGTGGCACGCCGTGCGGAAACGCACCGGCTGCGCGTGACGCCGGGCTGGGGTGTCAGTGGCGGCGCAGTGCGCCCAGTCTGAGCAGCACCATGTTGAGTTCGCGCTGAAGCAGCGTCCGCTGCTCGTCGTCGGGGGGCCGTGCGAGGGCCTCCCGAAGGTCGGCCAGCTCCTTGCGCAGTCGTACCTCGGGCGGGGTGAATCCGGCGTTCTTGAGCACCCGGTTGATCATGCGCTGTTCGCCGGACACGAAGAGCTCGTCGTCGAACACGAGCGGACGCCCCGCGCCGGGCAGGTTGTCCAGCTCGCCGCGACGGATGGCGTCTGCAATGCGTTGTTCGGCGAGGATCTCGAAAATCGACATCGGCGAGCGGCTTCAGACCCGGTAGCTGATCTCGTGGCCGGTGTCCGAGTCGGTGCAGGTCACCGTGGCGGTGCGGAAGTTCAGGTCGACGAACACCAGCGCACTGTGCGGGCCGTTGCGCCAGCCCATCGACACGCTGGAGTCGTTCGAGTAATGCAGCTCGAACTCGCCGTCGAAGGCCGGGTGCGTCGAGCGCAGTTCCATCAGCTTGAACTGGCGCCGGGCAACCTCGCTGCCGAGGGCTGCGACCGCTTCGTCCACGGTGTAGTAGTGGCGGTTGATGTCGCGCGCCTCGCCGGTTTTCTCCATCAGCTCGAAGTCGTTGCGACCGGCCAGCAGGCCGACGTAATAGACCTGCGGGATGCCGGGCGTGAACATCTGGATCGCGCGCGCCGCAATGTAGGCGTCGTCATTGCACTGCAGGGCTTCGAAGAACGTGCAGGTGAGCTGGTAGATGGCGCCGACGCTGTGGGCATTGGCCGCCGAGCGGCGCAGGATGGGGTCGGCGCTGCGATCGGAGACATTCTTGATGACCGCTTCGACGTGGTAACGGGGCAGGATGTCCTCGACGTCGGGAATGCAGATGCCGTCATGGGTGTCGAGCACGGTGACCTGGTTGTGCGGGCACATTCGCAGCCAGGACTTGAGATAGCTGCTGTTGAGGTCCATGAGCGCATGCAGCAGCAGGGGCGGCAGGGCGAAGGCGTAGGCCCACATGCCGCGGCGGGCAATCGCGTACTGATAGCTCGGGTGGTCGTGGACCTCGGGCATGATCTCGATGCCACGTTCGGCGGCGGTCTTGCGGAACCATTCCAGAATGCGCCACACGTCCGGTTCGACCAGGAAGCAGCTGGTGCCGATCTTCTTGGTGGTATAGCCGAAGGCGTCCAGTCGCAGCAGCTTGACCCCACGTTCACCGAGGAAGGTGATGGTGTCGGTCATCATCGCGTAGGTTTTCTCGGCGTTGTAGTCGAGGTCGATCTGGCTCTCGCTGAATGTGCACCAGACGCGGCCATGCGTGCCGTCGGCGAAGGTGACGTCGCGGAAGGGTTCCTTCTCCTTGCGGATGTGGATCTTGGCGAGATCGTCAGGGCCGATTTCGCCCAGCGCGTCGACATCGACGAACAGGGATGCGTATTCGGAGGCCTTGCCCTTCTTCTTGAAGTCCTGGAATTCTGGCGACTGATCCGAGATATGGTTCAGGATCAGGTCGAGGCAGACGTCGTAACGGCTGGCGATGCGCTCAACGTTCGCCCAGTCACCGAAGACCGGGTCGATCTCCTTGTGCGTCAGGGGCGAGAAGCCGCCGTCGGCATTGGACGGAAACGGGGGCAGCAGGTGCAGTCCGCCGATCGCCTTGCCCAGGTGCTGTTCGATGAAATCGGCAAGATCGTTCAGGTGGGTGCCGATCCGGTTCGGGTAGGCAATGAGCTGCACCTTGTTCTTGAGCGCCATGTATAACTCTCCCTTTATCAGGTGCCTGCCGCGTCACTGCGCGCACACCGCATCTCGTTCTTTTACAAGATACGGGGCCACCGGCCCGGGCGCAAGCCGGTGCCGTGCGTGATGCACACGACTGGGGTGGCATATGGACGAAGCGCACTGATGCGGTGCGTGTCACTGCTTGTGCAGCACGATGGCTGCGGCTCTGCTGGCAGGCCTGCCCCTTGCTTGGGAACGCTACTCCGTTCCCATCGACAGTCACCGTGCTTCCCAAGATTTTCCACCGCAGCAATGAGTCCATGAACATGAACATGAACCTGACCATGAGCAGGATGCTGGACGGTTCGCGCATCCTCGATACCCTGATGAACAACCTCGAGGGCATGGCCTACCGCTGTGTGGACGACGAACACTGGACGATGATCTTCGTCAGCCAGGGCTGTGCAGGCCTGACCGGATATACCGCGTCGGAACTGATCGATCAGACCTGCATCTCGTGGGAACAACTGACCTTTGCCGAAGACCGGCACCGAGTGCGTGCGGCGATCCGCGCGGCGGCCGATCGGGGGCGACGCTTTGCCGTGGAGTACCGCATCGTCAAGCGCTGCGGCGAACTGCGGTGGGTGGTCGAACGCGGTGTGGCCGTTGCCGATGAGCATGGCGAGTGCGTCATCGAAGGCTTCATCGAGGATGTCACCGAGCGGCGTGCAACGCTCGGTGCGCTTGAGCAGGCCGAAAGCCGCTACCGGAACATCTTCGAGCACGCTTCGGAGGGCATCTTCCAGACCACGGAGGATGGGCGCTACCTTGCGGCCAATCCGGCCCTGGCCCGGCTGTACGGTTACCCGTCGCCCCAGTCCCTGATCGAGAACCTGTCGGATATCGGGCGGCGCCTGTATGTCGACCCGAAGCGGCGCGATGAATTTCACCGCCTGATGCAGGCTCATGGCGAGGTCCTCAACTTCGAGTCCGAAGTCTTTTGCCATGACGGGTCGCGCATCTGGGTGTCGGAGAATGCTCACAGCGTGCGCGGGCCGCAGGGTGAGCTGCTCTGCTACGAGGGTACGGTGCAGGATATCTCGGAGCGCAAGCATTACCAGGCACAGCTTGAGCGCCAGGCAAATCACGACATGCTGACCGGTCTGCCCAACCGGGTGCTGCTGGGCGACCGGCTCAATCAGGGCATTGCCCGTGCCGAACGCCTTGGCTGCCGCCTGGCGGTTGTGTTCATCGATCTCGACAACTTCAAGTTCATCAATGACAGCCTGGGGCACAAGGCTGGCGACGATCTGCTCACTGCGATCGCCGGGCGCTTCTCCAACTGTTTGCGCAGTTCGGATACCGTGGCGAGGCTTGGCGGTGACGAGTTCGTGCTGGTGCTGAACGATCACGATGAGCTCAGCAGTGTCATCTCTCTGCTCGACCGGGTGCTGGCCGAGATCGGCCGCCCGGTGGCGCTGTCCGGCCGCGAATTCCAGGTCGGTGCGAGCCTCGGCGTTGCGCTTTATCCCGACGACGGGCGTGATGCGCAGAGCCTGCTCAAGCACGCCGATGTCGCAATGTATGCGGCCAAGGATCGGGGGCGAAACAACTTCCAGTTCTTCACCCGGGAGCTCAACCGGGTCGCCGAAGAACGGCTCAATCTTGAAGCGGCAATGCGTGCCGCGCTCGAGCGGGGCTGTTTCGAAGTGCATTACCAGCCGAAGGTGAACCACCTGCGCCGCATCGTTGGCGTTGAAGCGCTGGCGCGCTGGAATGACCCCCAGCTTGGGTCCATCGGTCCTGACCGCTTCATTCCCGTCGCCGAGGAGACGGGTCTCATCGTCCCGCTGACCACGACCATCCTGCGCCAGGCCTTTGCCGCCGCGCGGCGCTGGAACCTCGGCCGCGAGCATCCCCTGCGCGTGGCGGTCAACCTGTCGCCGCGGCTCTTCCTGAGCGGTGATATCGTCGCGCATGTCGCTTGCTTGCTGGGCGAAGTCGGTCTGTCGCCATCTCAGGTCGAGCTCGAGGTGACCGAAACCGTCTTTCTCGGCGACAGCGACAGGGCGGTCAGTATCCTGCGCGAATTCAAGTCGCTCGGCGTCAGCCTGGCGATGGATGACTTTGGCACCGGCTACTCGTCACTGAGCTACCTGCGGCGCTTTCCGCTCGACATCATCAAGCTCGATCGCTCGCTGGTGACCGACCTTGAGCATGAAGAGGAAGTGGCCATGATTGCCCGTGCCGCGATCTCACTCGGGCAGAGCCTGCGCAAGACGGTGGTTGCCGAAGGCGTGGAAACCCAGGCCCAGTTCGACTTCCTGCGCTTTCAGGGGTGTGACGAATTCCAGGGCTACCTGTTGTCGCGGCCGGTGCCCGAAGCCGCGCTGAGCCAGCTGCTCGCCGATGGTGGTGTGATCCCGAAGAAGCCGGTCTGAACGCCGCAGTCGGGTGCAGGGGAACTTCCGGCGCCGTGGAAGCACCTATAATGCGCCCCTCCATCGGGTGCCTGTTACCCGACCCACTCCTCACCGGATACCCTGCATGTCGCGATTGATCTTGTCTTCCATTCTTGTCCTGCTTGCCCTGACTGCCTGTAATCAGACGGTGGAGGACACCAGGCCGGGGCAGCCGGTGAAACATCGTCAGGACGCGTTCAAGGCGATGCTCCGCGCCTTTGAGCCGATGGGCGTCATGCTTCGAGACAAACAGTACGACGCCGGAAAATTCGCCGAACTGTCCGCCGAACTGGTGGCGCGCCGGGATGCACCGTGGGCGTACTTCACCGCCGATACGCTCTATCCGCCGACCAAGGCCACGGCCGCGGTGTGGGAGCGTGCAGATGAATTCGAGCGCGAGCGTGAGGCCTTCTTCGCGGTGACCGACGCGTTGCTTGCAGCGGCGCAGACGCGTGAGCTCGAACAGGTCGGGCCCGCGTACGACAAGGTGTACGACAGCTGCAAGTCCTGCCACAACGACTTCAAGAAGAAGTGACCCGACGAGGATCCGTCGTCGCCCGTCCGCTGCGTCATTCTGGCGGGCGTTGTATTTGTGCACAAATTGATGCATTTGGTCTCGTTAATACATAAATCCACTGCATTTGCGTGGATTTATGAAATATGGTGTGCGGGTTGTGTCGTGCGGCACTCCGCAGTCATGAGGCAGATGGGCATTGATGCGCGCATTCCTGAAACGAGTCACGAACGGCCCGGCCCCCGGCCCCCGGGCGCCTGAAATCCCGGTCAGATCCATGCTGACGCCGGGCCGCATTGCCATCTTTGTGCTGTTTTGCCTGCGTCGCGCATGCGTCGCAGCGATGCGCCCGGCGCTGGCGTCCGGCCTCCTGTGGTTTGCGTTGGTGAGTGTGTCGTCCGTCCATGCGCAAGGCGTCGTGCTGGACGGTCTGTCGTCCGGGATGCTCGGGCGCGCGGGCACGGTGATGCTCGAACATGGCAGTGCGTTCTCCGCGGAGGAGGCGCTGGCACTGCAGCGCCAGGGCGCGTTCAAGGGCGCCGGGGTGGCGGTTCCCAAGTTTGGTATCGGATCGCAGCCGGTGTGGTTCCACCTCTCCGTCGACAATCGCGGTGACCGTGCCGTGTCCCGGCGATTGCTTGCGGGGGCGTCCTGGATCGAACGCCTCGACGTCTTCATCGTGCGCGGCGGGGTGCCGGTCTCGCAGTGGGGGGCGGGCGATGGCGACGCGAGCCGCCGTCATCCGCTGGGCAGTCTGGGCTACGCCTTCGATCACGACTTCGAGCCGGGAATCACCGAGATCCTGTTGCGTGCCGAGACCGCCGACCCGCTGGTGTTGCCGGTTCGCCTGTTGAGTCCGGATGCCGCGACGGCGGCAATGCGCTTGCAGGACTACGGCTACGGCATGCTGTATGGCTTCCTGCTGGCGCTGATTGCCTACAACGCGATGCTCTACGCCGGACTGCGGGACAGCAGTCACCTGAACTACGCGCTCTATCTCGCCACCTTCATCCTGCTCAATATCTCCTACTCGGGGCGCGGCTATGAATGGCTGTGGCCGGAGAGTGTCATCTTCCAGCAGTACGTCACGCTGGTGCTGATGGTGCTGTTTGGCTGTGCCGGGCTGCGCTTTGCCTCCAGCTTTCTTGAGCTCGGACGGCTGCATCCGCAGGCCGAGCGTGGTGTGCGCGTCCTCATGTGGATCGGGTTGGGGGCCATTGCACTCACTGTCGTCATGCAATCGCAGGCTGCGGCAGCGGTGGTGGCGTTTGTTTTCGTGCTCGCTTTCTCGGTGCTGATGGTCGGGCTCGGCGTGCTGAGCCTGCGCCACGGGCGGCGGCCGGCCAGTTATTTCCTGGCCGGTGCGGTGGTGGCGATGGCGGGGGCCGCGGTGACCGCGACGAGTGTGTGGGCCGGCTTGCCGTACTCCGAAGCCTTCTTTCATGCCGCGGAACTGGGCATGGTGGTCGAGGGCAGCCTGCTGGCGCTGGCCCTGGCTTACCGCATGCGCCTGGTTCAGGCTGCACGCACCGAGGCCGAGCATCTGTCACGCATCGATCCGCTGACCGGCTTGCTGAACCGGCGCGCCTTTCTCGGCCTGGCTGAAGGTGTGTGGAGCACGGCGGCGCGCAAGGGGCGCCCGCTGTCGATCATCCTGATCGACCTCGACCATTTCAAGGCAATCAACGATACCTACGGGCATGAAACCGGTGATCGGGCGCTGATGGCGGTTGCCGGCGCCCTGAATCGCAATTGCCGGCGCGGAGACATCTCCGCACGGTGGGGCGGCGAGGAGTTCATCCTGCTGTTGCCGGAAACCAGTGCGGAGCAGGCCCGCACAATGGCCGTCCGCCTGCTGTCGGATATCCGCTCCATGCCCGTTTCGGATCAGGCCGGTGCAGCCTGTCTGTCGGCCAGTCTCGGGGTTGTCGAACGCAGGAAGCATGAGGTGCTCGAAGCCCTGATCCGCGAGGCCGACGGTTGCATGTACGAGGCCAAGCGCGCCGGGCGCGGCTGTGTTCGCGGCGTGTCGGATGCACGCGGGGACACCGCGCTCGCAGCCGATTGACTGCCGCGGTCCGGACGTTCGTGCTGCGCGCCCCTTGGAGCAGCAGGCTCAGCCCAGTGGCTTGATGAAATAGCTCATGATCGTTGCAGAGGCCTCGCCGTCAGCAAGGATTGCCGCGGTCCATTTCGGGATGGCTTGTGCCGCCCAGATGACAAACACCGCAAGCACGATCTTGCGGCCACGCGTCATGGCGTGAAGGCGCTCCATCACCTCGGCTGAAGCGCCGTGTTCCTTTGTCTCTCTCATTGCCCGCTCCTTGCTCGACGCCGGGTTTGACCCGGTCTGGATGCAACTGCCCGGCAGGTCCGGACCTCGCCTTGTGTGGCAGATGCATGTTGGAGAAGGAGCCTTTGCGGATCTTCAGTCCCGCGCACGAGCCTGCGGGGTGTCGCCGATGCCGGGCCGGCTTTTCTCCATTCATTCAGCGTAGTCGGTGCTGGCGGAGTTTCAAGGCGAGTCTTGCGGGGCGGGCGGACTCAGTCCCACATGCCGCGCATCTTCGCGGCCAGATCGAGCGCCGCCTGACGCGATGCGGGCGTGCCGCGCAGCTCGGGGGGCGGCTCCGGCCACGTGTGCTGCTCGAAGTGCGGCAGCAGGCGGTTGGGAATGAAGCGGGTGCGCCCGGCATAAACGTGGCGGTCGCCCATGCCCTGCTGCTGGGTGACGTAGAAGCGCTGCGGCACGATCAGGTCGAGGTGGTCCTTCGCGCGCGTCATGCCGACATAGAGCAGGCGGCGCTCTTCTTCGATCTCTGCGGTGTGGCGGGTGGCGATGTCGGACGGGATGCAGCCATCCACCACGTTGAGCACGGTCACTGCGTTCCATTCCTGGCCCTTGGCCGAGTGCAGGGTGGACAGGATCAGGTAGTCCTCGTCCAGCAGCGGCATGCCGGCCTCGTCGCTGGTGGCGCTGGGTGGGTCGAGCGTGAGCTCGGTGAGGAAGCGCTGCCGGCTGGGATAGGTGGCGGCAATGCGGCCGATCTGCTGGATGTCGCCCTGACGCACGGCCGCGTCGTCGTAAAGGCGTGGCATCTGCGCTTCGTACCAGCGGCAGGCCAGCTCGAAGCTGGTCGGCCACGGCGCATCGTCGCGGCCGAGGTGCTCGACCAGCGCGGCGAACTCGTTCCACGTCTGTTGAGCCGCATCGGGTACTGGCTGTTCGGCGAGCAGGGCGCAGCCCTCGGGTGCGGTACACACGTTGTCGAGGATGCGACCGGCGGTCTTGGGGCCGATGCCGGCCAGCAACTGCACGACCCTGAAACCGGAAACGCGGTCGCGCAGGTTCTCTGCCCAGCGCTGCAGCGCGAGCACGTCCTTGACGTGGGCGGCTTCGAGAAACTTGAGCCCGCCGAACTTCACGAAGGGGATGTTGCGCCGGGTCAGCTCCATCTCCAGCCGGGCGCTGTGGCTGGCGGCGCGGAACAGCACCGCCTGCTGCTTGAGCCGGATGCCTTCCTCACGGCGGGCGAGCGCGTGTTCGACCACGTAAGCGGCCTGATCGGCATCGTCGCGCACCGACACCAGTCGCGGTCTGGCGCTGCTGTCGCGCTCGGACCACAGATCCTTGCTGTAGCGCTCGGCCGCCTGCGCGATCACCGCATTGGCCGCCTCGAGGATGGGGCGGGTGGAGCGGTAGTTCTGTTCCAGCGTCACCCTGTGCGCGGGCGGGTCGAAGCTTGCAGGGAAATCGAGGATGTTGCGCACCGTGGCGCCGCGAAAGGCGTAGATCGACTGCGCATCGTCGCCGACCACCGTGAGGCCGAGCCCGTCCGGTTTCATGCCCAGCAGGATCTCGGCCTGCAGGTGGTTGGTGTCCTGGTATTCATCTACCAGCACATGCTGGAACAGACCGCCGACCTCTGCCGCCAGCGCGGGATCGGCCACCATGTGTGCCCAGTACAGCAGCAGGTCGTCGTAATCGAGCACCTGCTGTGCCTGCTTGGCGGCGACGTAGGCGCGGAACAGGGCTTTCAGGTCGTTCGCCCATTCTGCGCACCACGGAAAGGTCGATTGCAGCACGTCCTTCAGCGGCGCACGTGTATTGACCACCGCCGAATAGATCGCGAGACAGGTGTTTTTCTGCGGGAAGCGCTTGCTGCGCGAGGACAGCCCCGCCTCGTGACGAGCAAGGTTCATCAGGTCGGCGGAGTCTTCGCGGTCGTGGATGGTGAATGCCGGGTCCAGCCCGATGCGCCCCGCGTACTCGCGCAGCAGGCGCGCACCGATGCCGTGGAAGGTGCCCGACCATTGCAGGCTGGCCTGCGCCAGCCAGGGTGTGTCTGCCGCCACCTGGCCGAGAATGCGTTGCACCCGTCGCCCCATTTCGTCCGCCGCACGGCGCGAGAACGTGAGCAGCAGAATGCGTCCCGGGTCGGCCCCGCCGACGATCAGGCGCGCAACGCGGTGGGCCAGGGTGTTGGTCTTGCCCGAGCCGGCGCCGGCAATGACCAGTAGCGGCCCGGGAATCCCGTTGCTGCCGTCACCGATGCCAAACTCGACCGCCTTGCGCTGGGCGGGGTTGAGGCGGTCGAGCCAGTCTGAAGGCGTGGCGGGCGAAGTCTGGGAACGGGTCATGACTGTAATTCTATCCAGTTCCCCGCCGGCTTTGGTGCTCGTCCTGCTCTGCAAACGTCAGCAAATCGCTGGCACGCCTTGCTGCGCGCGCCTTCCGGGCTCAGGCCGGGGTGTCTTTTGATCGGGGCGCTGACGATGGGACGACCGGATCGAAGGGAAACAGGCCCGCCCGAAAGCTCTTTGCCATGAATTCGGCGCGGCCGATGGCGAGCTTTGCGGTTTCGGGGGGCAGGATCTCTTCGGCGGCTTCGCGGAACAGCGCCAGCCACTGGCCGAAGTGCTCGCGCGTGATCGGCAGGCGGATGTGCACCGGGAATGGATGGCCGGTGTAGCGCTTGGTGCCGAGCAGGGCGTTGGACCAGAAGTCGGTAACGATGGCGAGGTGGTGATCCCAGTCGCCGACGGCGTTGTTGAACACCGGACCGAGGTCGTCATCCAGCCGGGCCCGATCGTAGAAAACCTGCACAAGATCGGCGATCTGGGCTTCGGTGACGGCAGGTGCTTCGGACATGATGGTTCTCTGGAGGACGGGTTTCTGCATCGGGAAATATAGCCGATAAGCGGAGCGGCCACTTTTCTGCATGACCTTGGCAGATGTGCATCGGCGTGGCTGCGTACTCAGACGCGTGCGCTCATCCCTGCGAATTCGAGCAGATCGTCGATGAACGCATCGCGCTTCCACAGGTGCGGTGCATGGTCCACGCCCTCGTAGATGTGCAGTTTCGCGTTCGGCAGCTGGCTCGCCACGTACTCGGCGGTGGCGGTTGAGTAGAAATTGCTCTCGCCGCCGTAGATCAGCAAGGTCGGAATGTTCATCTGTGCCAGCACAGGGCGATAGTCGGCCGCGGTCAGGCTGTCCCAGCAGGCGATCAGGGGGGCGGGTGCCAGCTTTCGCAGGCGCTGACGCATGGCCTGAATGCCCTCGGTATTCTCCGCATAAGCCTGTGTGGCCGCTGCGTTCCGGCCGTCTGCCACCAGGCGCAGCACCGCTTCGGCAAAATCCTTGCGTAGCGCAGCCATGAAGGCTTCATTGCGCTGCGCGTCGAAGTCGCCATACACGCCGAGCTTCCAGCGCTCGTCGGTCAGCAGGCGTGGAGACTGGTCGAGAATGACGGCACGCCCCAGTCGCTCGCAGCCGAAGTCGCGCACGTACTGCCACAGCGTGAGCGCGCCCATCGAGTGACCGACAACAACCGCGTCGCGCACATCGTGGTGTGCCAGCAGCAGGTGCAGATCCTGCGCCATCCGCTGCACGGTCGGCACCGTTGTGGTCAGCGGCGTGTGCCCGCCGTGGCCACGGGCATCCCAGCGCAAGATGCGGAAGTGCGCCGCCAGCGGCTCGATGAAGGGCGTCCAGTCGCGGTGGCTCGAGGTCCAGCCGTGCAGCAGCACCAGCGGGCGCCCCTGGCCGGAAATGCGCAAGTGGATGGTTTCGCCGTCGTCGGCGGTCAGCGTGTCCATGGGGCAGGATTATACGGGCTGCATGCGTATGGACTGTTACGTGATCCCAGTCGGGCCAGCAGCGCCTCGAAGCCCGGATAGTTGTCGCGGGTCAGGCCGTACTTGCTTGCGCTGGCGCTGCGCGTTCCGCTTCTTAGCGCGTCGATGAAGGCTGCAGGGTCGGTGATCCAGCTGCCGCCGACGAAGGTGACGCCGCGGGCGAACAAGGCGTCGGGCAGGCAGCCGGCGCTGGGGCCGATCATCGCGAACCAGCGTGCCTGCCGGCAGCAGGCGAGCATTCTGTCCAGGGTGTCGTTGAGCAGGAGCGTGCTGGTCGAGACCACCTTGGTGCAGGTGGCGAGTGCTTCGGCGTCGGTCGTGACCCGGTAGCCTTCATGCTCGCCCGCGAGCTCGGCCTTGAGTTCGACCACGGTCAGCCTGGCACCGGCCTCGATGATGCGGCCCAGCAGGGGCCTGAACAGGCCGATCATGCCGATCGCTTCGCCTGGCGCGGGCTGCAGGCTGCCGATGGAGTCGGTGCTGTCGTCAGGGCGGAAGCCGGCGCGGTCGTACAGGCAGCGGGTCAGGGCGTTGGCGGCAGCAAAGCCGAGGGTCTTGTCGATGCCGCTGCCGCTGGCGTAGCGCCGGGCCAGGTCGAGCGCATTGGTGCCGCTGAGGGCCGTGTGCTTCGGTTGTGCGTGCAGATGCGCGAGGGTGTCGTCGAGCAGCACGTAGGACAGGCCGAGCGAACCATCGTCCAGTTCGATTGCGCAGAACTCGCCACGGCCATCGTTGTTGGGCTGCGCGGGGGGCAGGTGCAGTGCGCGGATGCGGGGCAGCGGGCTGCGGGCCGCGAAGCGTTCGAGCTGGGCGAGGTAGTCGTCCGCAAAACGTGCGGGCTTGGCGGTGGTCATGTCTGCTCCTGATCCGGAAGGTGCTCGCCGCGGTGCAATCCCGCACGGACGGCGGCAGAGGCGGTGTCGCCGGCAACGGTCGAGCGACGGTTTTCGGGGCTGCGCAGCGCCCCGGGGAAGTACATTGCGGTGAGGCTCTTGGAATGAACGGGCGAGTCGGCATCCGATGCGCCGAAGCGACGCCAGTCGCGCACCCACAGGACGTCATCGGCCAGTTCGAGCAGGCCGATGGTTTCGCGGTCGCCGATCAGGATGGCCTGAACGCGCAGGCCCAGCGTCGTCTTGGCCTGATCGAGGCGGCTGACGACATCGGCGGTGGCGCCGAATGCCCCGTCCGACGCCAGCAGCAGATCGGCCTGGCGCCATTGTGCGGCGTCGAGTTTTTCGATCGCCCGCTCCAGTGGACCACAGATGTCGGTGCCGCCGCGAAAGGTCTGCCCGAGAAAGCGGATCAGGCGTTCGATGCCGCCGGCGTCGACGCCGAGCTCCATTTCCACCAGCTCGTCGGGACCGCCGAACGCAAACACATGGCATGCACGATGTTGCGCGTGGGCGTTGCGCACCGCTTCGAGGACAGTCGCCTTGGCGACGGCCTCTGCGCCACCCTGCATCGAGCCCGAGGTGTCGACGCAGATCAGCATGGGGCCCATCTCCATGCGTCGGTCGGGCGCGGGCTGCGGTTGCGGACGCAACACGGGTGAGCGATGCTGGCGAACTTCTGCCATGCGGTCGTCGTCTTCGTACGCGAGCAGGGTGCGCTCTGCGCGGCGGGCATGCCACACCAGGCGCAGACGCGGGTGGCCGAGCAGCATGGCTTCGGCCGGCAGCATGCGCGCGATGCGGTCCGAGCGCTTGATGCCGCGGGTTTCGCCTGGCAGGTCGGGCACATGCACTGCGTGCGGCTGCGGGTGTTGCGCAAGCGCCCGTTCCATGACCGGCACCGTGCGCTGGCTGCGGCGCTCGGGTTCGTCGGTCTGGCGGCTGCGCCCCAGCTGCCGGATCAGGCGACCCAGTTCGGGCAGGCGTTCGAGCAGCCGGCGGATGCGCAGTACCTCCTGCCAGCCCTCGCTGCGCAGCTGGCCGCAGATCATGTCCCAGCGCAGGTTCTGGTCGCCCTCGGGCAGCATGCCGAAGACGTCCACCAGCTCGTCGATGTGGCCGCAGCGTTCCTGCCAGTCGGCGGCAAAGGCGTCGAGCGCCATGGAGGTGGCGGTGTCCTCGTCTGCACCGCGGTCGCGATAATCGACGATCAGGTCGAGGTGGAAGAGGATGCTCATCACCACGGTAACACTGAGATCGCGTTGCCCGCGGCAGTAGCCGGGCAGGCCCAGCTGCGCCATGGTGGCGGACAGGGCGGCGGCAAGCGGCGGTGGCGGCCACGGCCACGCGGCGGGCGGAGGCAGGGAGCCGGCAAGCAGACTGTCGACGAGCAGGCTCAGGCCCGACAGGCGGGCCTCCAGCGTGCCCTGCGCATTGGTCATGCCGCCCAGCCACAAGTTGCGCGCCAGCGCGTCGAGTGCGGCCAGGCGCTGTTCGCGGGCCTCGAACAGCAGCGCGCAGGGTGCAGGCGCGCTCATGCGTCGTGTTGCAGCGGCACGGCGACCGGCTCCGGCGCCGTGCCGTGGTCTTCGCCCTCGGGCAGGCGGGGCAGGCGGGTGAAGCCTTCGCGCGTCGCGGCGGCGCGCTGGTGCAGGCCTGAAAGTGCTTCGGCGACCGCCGTCAGGTTTGCGTCGACCCGGTCGGCGAGTTCGCTCTCCAGCCACAGACTGGTGCTGCGGTAGAGGGCGAGGTTCTGGCGTTGCGCGGCGAGTTCTTCGGCATACCCGGCGATGCGCCTGATCAGGTCGTCGATCTGGGCGGTACGGGCGACGATGTGGCGGGCACCGTAACGGCGCTGGCGGCTGTAGCGCATGCGCAACGCGCCGGCGCCGCCCTTGGCATCGCCGACTTCGTCGGCGAGCTCGGTGGCGGAAAAGCGCAGACGGCCGGACGCGTCGTAGTCGAGGTCGTTGGCCTTCAGCTCGGTGTCGAGCTGTGCTTCGAAGGCTTCGACCACACGCGTGAGGCGTGGAGGCGAGAAGCGCGCGTTCACGCCGATCCGGGTCTGCAGCCAGGTGCCGACGGCAGCCTGGCGGGCAGCGTCGGGCGCGGTGCACCAGGGCAGCAGGAGCAGGTCCCACAGCGCCACCGCCGTGCGTCCTTCGCACGCGGCCGCCATGCGCAGCAGCCACACGGTCTTCACCCAGCGGCGGTCGGAAACGCAGGTCTGCAGGCTGGCCAGATGCTCACGCAGTTCGGCCAGAATCGTGCTTGCCGCTTGCGGCAGCGTGACTGCCGCAGCCTGTCGGGTGAGTGCCGTCAGCGCGTCGGCGTCAAGGCGAAGCGCCGATGGCGGGGCTGTCCAGTCGGCCTTGTGCGCGGTGTCGAGCAGTTGGGCGAAGCCGTCGCGGCTGACCGGCTCGACCGGCACCCGCAGCAGGAACCGATCGAAAAAGGCCTCGGCGACTTCGTCCTCCGGCACTTCATTAGTGGCTCCGACGACGCTGATCAGCGGGCAGTGCTGGCGGCCGGCGCCATTGTCGAACTCGCGCTCGTTGAGCAGCGTCAGCAGCGCATTGAGGATCGCGCTGTTGGCCTTGAACACTTCATCGATGAAGGCAATCGAGGCGTCGGGCAGGAAGCCCGCGGTGTGACGCTCGTAGCGGTCCTCCTCGAGGGCCTTGATCGACAGTGGGCCAAACAGTTCTTCGGGTACCGAGAAGCGGGTGAGCAGGCGCTCGAAATAGCGTGCGTTGGCAAACACGGTGTGCAGGCGCCGGGCAAGCTCGCTCTTCGCCGTGCCGGGCGGGCCGATCAGCAGGCTGTGTTCGCCGGCGAGTGCCGCGAGCAGGGTGAGGCGTACCGCGCGTCGACGCTCGATCAACCCGCTTTCGAGGTAAGAGAGCAGGTGCGACAGGCGATCGCGGGTGCTGTTCGAGTCATGCGCAAGGGACTGATCCATGAAGAAATCCTAGCACCCGGATGTGTGGTGTGCCTTGATCGTGACCAAGTCGCGCACGGCAGGACGGCGGCGGTGCCGCCATCGCCGGATGCAGACACCGCGTCGGCCGCGCTGCACGATGCTTCGGGCATCACCCGTTCAAGTTAAACTGCGTCTGTTCCGCTGCGCGGGGACGCATGTCGGGGGGCGGCGTGGCCTAATTCTCGGGGGAGTGGCCGAATGCAAGAGTTGGCGTGGAGTGACGCACTGTTGACGGGAATCGACGTCATCGACCGGCAGCACCGGGGGCTGGTCGACATGATCAACGCCACCGCGGCGCGACTGGAAGATCAGTCCGAACTCAGCGCTGAGGAGGTCCGCTCGCTGGTGGGCTTCCTGAAGGACTACACCGAAGTGCATTTCAGCACCGAAGAGGCCTTGATGAGCCTGTGCGGACTGTCCCCCACCTACGCGCAGGCACATCACCACAATCACGACCGCTTCCTCGCGCTCGTGGGCGACATGGCCGATGAGCTCGGCGACGATGCGGTGCCGGACGGCCGGCAGCTGCTGGCGTTTCTCGGCGACTGGCTGATTCGTCATATCCGTGGCGAGGATCAGGGGCTCGCCCGGCGGCTGCGCGATGCACGACAGGCGACCGATGCCGCCCTGAGCACTGCGCAGTCGAGCGCACGCGTGCAGGCCGCACCCGCTGCACCGCTGATGTTCGCGGATGCGCTTGCCCAGGGCAGCGCCGCGCTCCATGCCAGCGAAGCCGATGTGCTGGCGTTCATCTCCGGGGACCGCTCCGCGGCACTGGTGGTCGCACTCGATGCGGCCTTGCTGCCCGGAGAGGTGATTCAGGCCAATGCAGCTGCCGAGGCGTATTTCGGCGCCGAGGCGGGGGCGCTTGGCGGACGCCCCGGCACCAGCTTGTTCAGTGATGCCCAGGTTCAACGTCTGCCGGTGGTGATGAGCGAAGTGCTGATGCACGGCAGCTTCGAAGGCGTGCTTGAGTGCGTCGGTGCAGACGGGAAGCCCGGCGCCGCAGCGGCCCGCGTGACCCATCTTGTACTCAATGGCCGCATCGTCATTCTGGTGCTGCTGTCGGCAGCGCAGCGCGAGGTGGCCGGGAAGCGGGCTGCAGTTCCGGATGATGCAGGCAGGACTGCGCTCTCGCGCCACCCCCTGTTCATGTGCCTGACGCCGGATGAAATGACTGCGCTCGAGCAGCAGGCACGCCTGGTTCGACTCGACAAGTCGCAGCAGCTGTTCGCGAACGGCACGGATCCGGCCGGGCTCTACATCGTCATCAGCGGTCAGGTGGGGGTGTTTGCCGCGAACGAGCGTGGCGACGAGAAGGTGCTCGACATCATGGTCGCGCCACAGATCGTGGGCGAAGTCGAGGTGCTCGCCCGCCGGGCTTCGCCGGCAACGGCCCGCAGCCTCTCGTCCTCCACCCTGCTGATGATTCCAGCCGACGCCCTGCGCGCGCTTCAGTCTTCCAGCCCGGCTTTTGCCGCTGCGGTGACGGCGCACCTTGGGCGGCGCATGCACGAGCGGGTTCGCGAGATCGCGGCCCTGACCCTGCATACCGCAATGGAGCGCACGATCGACTTTCTGCTCGCGCACGGCACCGACAACGGCGACGGTGGTGTCGACACCGTGCTGCCGGCGCAGAAGGGCATCATCGCGTCCTACCTCAATATCAACGGCGCGACGCTGTCGCGGAATTTTCAGCAGCTCTCCGATTGCGCCCTGATCAGTGTCAGCCGCCGTTTCGTGACCATTCCGGATCGTGAGGCGCTGCTGCGTTTTCGCCTGCAGTGAGCGATGGGGCCGCGCGGCGGCTGCACCGACATCGTTTTCACCAGCCCCGGATTCGCATCGAGCTCGGCGTCGCTGATGGCGCCGGTTTCCACCGGCTGATCGCGCGCGATGAGGGCGTTGAGCGCGGCTTCGATGTCTGCAGCCACGAGCTTTTCCATGTCGATGTCGAAATCCAGGTGTGCCTTGTCTTCTGCCATCCTGCCGCCGGTCACCGGCGCATCGACCACGGCGCACAGCAGATGCAGGCAGGTATGGTAGCGCATCAGGGTGTGGCGCCGTTCCCAGTCGATCTCGGCCTGAAGCCGCGTTCCCGGGGCGGGCACGGGGGCGTCATCGGCAATGCGGTGCACGATGGCTTCGCCCTCTCCCTTGATCGTGTCGATGACCGTCAGCCGGCTTCCGTCCTCAAGGATCAGCACGCCGCGGTCGCCGGGCTGCCCGCCACCCGTGGGGTAGAACACCGTGCGCTCAAGCTCGACGATGCCCGGTTCGCTGCGGGTCACCACGGTGTCGCACTGGCGCGCGTAGCTGTCTGCATGAAAGACACGATCGGTCACTGGTGGGCTCCTTTCCTGTGGATGCGACGAGGGATGATTGTGCCTCTTCTTCCGGCGGTGCGCGCATATGCGAACGTTCTTTGCAGTCGGGGCGGATGTGGGGCAGGCGGTCTGATTCGATCAAGAGACCGTGTTGGATGCTGGTAAAGCTATTAGACTATGATGAATATTCGATGGCGCTCGCAGAAGCGTCACGCCCCCCGGAGAAGACATCATGTTCAAGCGCCGCCCAGCAATCCGCCGTGCCGACTGCCCTGTGCAGTTGCACCGCCGTGAGCGGGGCAGTCTGCTGTTCGTAGGAGATCACCTCGCTCGCAGCGTTCGCGGCGTGCCCTGTGCGCCACCCCTGTTCCGATAGAAACCGACCCGTTCCACGGTATTACCGATCCTCTATCAGGAGCAGCACAATGACCGACCTGTTTGAAAATCCGATGGGGCTGATGGGCTTCGAGTTCGTCGAATTCGCTTCGCCCAAGCCAAATGTGCTCGAACCCATTTTCGAGATGATGGGCTTCACCCGCGTGGCGCAGCATCGCTCTAAGGACGTCACGCTGTATCGTCAGGGTGACATCAACTTCATCGTCAACCGCGAGCCGCGCAGCATTCCGGCCTATTTTGCTGCCGAGCACGGACCTTCTGCCTGCGGCATGGCGTTTCGCGTGCGCGATGCGCAGTTTGCCTTCAAGCGCGCAATCGAGCTCGGCGCCCAGCCGCTGGACATGCCGACCGGCCCGATGGAGCTGCGCCTGCCTGCGATCCGGGGTATTGGCGGCGCGCCGCTGTACCTGATCGACCGCTACGGCGATGGCACCTCGATCTACGATATCGACTTCAACTTCATCGAAGGCGTGGATCGCCATCCGGTCGGCCACGGTTTCAAGCTCATCGACCACCTGACGCACAACGTCTATCGCGGGCGCATGAGCCATTGGGGCAGTTTCTACGAGCGCATCTTCAACTTCCGCGAGATCCGCTACTTTGACATCAAGGGCGAGTACACCGGCCTGACCTCGCGTGCGATGACCGCGCCCGATGGCAAGATCCGCATCCCGCTCAACGAGGAATCGTCCAAAGGCTCGGGCCAGATCGAGGAGTTCCTGATGAAGTTCAACGGCGAGGGTATCCAGCATGTGGCGCTGCTCACCGACGACCTCATCGGCAGCGTGGACAGGCTGCGCGCGGCAGGCGTGCCGCTGATGACAGCGCCGCCCGCCACCTATTACGAGATGCTGAGCGAACGCCTGCCGGGGCATGGCGAGAATGCGGACGAACTCCAGGCCCGCGGCATCCTGCTCGATGGCAGTACCGAAGGCGGCAAGCAGCGTCTGCTGCTGCAGATCTTCTCCGAGACCCTGCTCGGGCCGGTGTTCTTCGAGTTCATCCAGCGCAAGGGTGACGATGGCTTCGGCGAAGGCAACTTCAAGGCCTTGTTCGAATCGCTCGAACGCGACCAGATCCGGCGCGGCGCGATTACCGTGCCGGAATAAATTCAAGGCAGCCCGGGTATGACAGGGTGCCCATTGAGGACGCCCTGTCTCGCATGAGACCTTGAGCTCCGGTCAGGAACGGCGGCGCAGACTCAGGCCGGCAAGCAGTCCGAGTCCGAGCAGCGACAGCACGGCCGGCTCGGGGATTGCGTTCGATGGGAAGCCGTGAACACTCGCCTGGCGTGCGTTGCGCCTCGATGGACATCACGTCTTTCGCCTTTCCTTAACTTCATGATCCGGGCTATTCCGCCTGCTGTTGCGGGCCGAACGCGAGCTTGGTCTGCATCCGGATTTTTGCGCTGCAGCTTGCGTGACCACTCTCTGTGCAATTAAACTTGCATCAATAGTGGTTGTGCAAAATGTTTTGCACAAATCTATCTTGCACCCTTTGCCACATTGTTCGACCGCAATGCGCAATGTCCGCGCTCAGGAAGCAAGACCTTTTTAGGGGCCGCATGGCAGACGAAACGAAGGCAGGCAGTGTGGCAATGGCGCCGGCCACGGTGCAGGCCTTGCGCGAACTGGTGGTCCGCATCAGTCGTGGCGAGGCAGAGCTTTCCCTTGGCAGCAAGGCACTCAAGGTGCTGGCGAGTCTGGTCGAGCGTCCGGACGAGGTTGCGGTCAGCAGCATCATGTCGCTGGCGGCCAGCGTGGGGGTCAATGCCTCCACCCTGTCCCGGCTCGCGCGCAGCCTTGGGTACGACAGCTTCGCCCAGTTCCAGCAGGTGTTTCGTGACGCCCTGACGCGCGGCCAGCAGCGTTTCTACAGTGAGCAGGGGCAGCGGCTGCTCGACGATGACGTGCACGCTGCGGACGGTCCGCTTGCGGTGGTGGCGCAACTGGCGCAGGAATCGATCCGCAATATCGACGGCTGTCTGGCTCAGCTTGAAGCCGGCGATCTGACGGCTGCTGCAGCACTGCTGGCGCAGGCGCGCAGGGTGCGTGTGTTCGGCGCGCGGCAGATGCATGCCGTGGCGAGCTTCCTGTCCTATGGCCTTGGCCTGATCCGCCCCGAAGTCGGCCTGCTCGACGGGCCGGGGCAAAGCATCGCGGCCTCGCTTGCGCACCTGGGGCGCGGCGACGTGCTTCTGCTGTCGGGCGTTTCCCCCTATAGCCGGCAGGCAGTGGTTGTCGCTCGCGCAGCATCCGCTGCCGGCATCAAGGTCATCGCGATCACGGATTCGCGTGCATCTCCGCTCACGGCCTGTGCGGATCACGCGTTCTTCATTCCCCATTCGAGCAGTTTCATCAGCAACAGCATTGGCGCCTATGTGGTGTTCTGCGAAGGGCTGATCAATCTTGTTGCCAAGGCGCTCGGCAGCAAGGCTCTGAAGTCACTTGAGCGCCAGGAAGAATTTATCGCAAAGCTGGACATTGAAATGCGTTGAGCGCGCAGCGCGCCTGATGCACATGAATCACGCCGTCGCTACGACGCAAAAAAAAAAGGACAAACATGAGCTACGAGAACATCCTCTATTCCATGACGGACGGCATTGCCGAGATCCGCTTCAATCGCCCGCACCGTCTCAATGCGGTCACGGCGAAATTCTACGAAGAGTTCAACGAGGCGCTCGGCATTGCCGAGGCCGACGGCGACGCACGTGTCGTGCTGATTACCGGCGAAGGCCGTGCCTTCTGCGTTGGCGCCGACCTCAAGGAGCACAAGGTCGGGCGTACGGCCTTCGACCGCCGGCAGTATCTGCAGGGCGAGCAGATCGTGTGCAAGCGCCTCATTCAGTTGCGCAAGCCGGTGGTCGCCGCGGTGAATGGCTATGCGCTGGGCGCCGGGGCCGAGCTGGCGATGGCGTCCGACTTCATCGTGATGGCCGAGAGCGCGCAGATCGGCCTGCCCGAGATCAGCATCGGCAATTTCCTCGGTGGCGGGGTGACCTGGCTGCTGCCGCGGCTGGTGGGGCTGGCCAAGGCACGCGAGCTGGTCTTTCTGGGTGAGCGCATCGGCGGCGCGGAAGCGGTGCGGATCGGCCTCGCCAACCGCAGCTTTGCGGATGAAGGCTTTCATGAGGCGGCACGTGCATTCGCACACAAGCTGGCGACCAAGGCACCGTTCTCGATGGCACTCGCCAAGGAGCAGCTCAACATGGCGGCCGACCGCGGTCTGGATGCGGCACTCACTGCCGAACTGGAAGGAATGACGTTTGTTGGTACCACGCGCGACTGGCAGGAAGGCGTCGATGCCTTTGCCGAGAAGCGCACGCCGGTATTCAGGGGAGAATGAGATGAGCATGCATGACCAGCCTGCAGTGCTGCCAATGAAGAGCCCGTTGCACGATTTTCTGGCGCCGGACTCGATCGCCATCGTCGGTGCTTCGGCCGACCCCACCAAGCGTGGCTACAAGGCCATGATCGGGCTGATCAAGGACGGCTATGGTGGCGCGATCTATCCGATCAACCCCAAGACCGACATGATTCTCGGGGTGAAGACCTGCGCTTCGCTCGACGCAGTGCCGGGGCCGGTTGACCTGGCGCTGATCTGCACGCCCGCCAGCACGGTGCCGGGCATCCTCGCCGAGTGTGGCCGCAAGGGCGTCAAAGGCGCGATCGTGCTTGCCAGCGGCTTCAAGGAAACCGGGGCCGAAGGCGCAAAGCTCGAGCAGCAGGTGCTCGACGCCGCACGTGCCGGCGGGGTGCGGGTGATCGGCCCGAATACGTCGGGCATGTTCAACCTGCACAAGAAGGTGAACCTGCTCGCGCTGGCCAACGTCAAGGCAGGCGACATCGGCTTCATCTCGCAATCGGGCAACATGCTGCTGTCCCTGGTGCTGGAGGCAGAGCATAACGGTCACGTCGGCTTCTCGACCTATGTCGGTCCGGGTAACCAGACCGATATCGGCTTCAACGACTATCTGCGCTATCTCGGCGAAGATCCGCAGACCAGGGTGGCAACGCTCTATGTCGAGGGCTTCCGCGACGGGCAGCGCTTCCTCGAGGTGGCACGCGAGATCTCGGCGACGAAGCCGGTGGTGGTGTACAAGTCCGGCTCGACCGAGCAGGGGCAGAAGGCGGCCAGTTCGCACACGGGATCGCTCGCCGGCAGCTATGCGATGACGGTCGATCTGCTGCGCCAGGTGGGCGTGAGCGTGGTGCAGCATTCCAACGAGATCCTGCCGGTTGCCGAAGGCCTTGGCCTGATGCAGAAGGCGCCGGGCAAGCGCGTGGCAGTGATCGCCGACGGCGGCGGTCAGGCCACGATTGCCTCGGACCGTCTCGCCGAGGCCGGGCTTGAGCTGGCCGAGCTCAGCGAGCACACCCGGCGCCGCCTGGGGGAGATCCTGCTGCCCCAGGCTTCGCTGGTCAATCCGGTGGACGTGGCCGGCAGCAGCGACGCCAACCCGGCGCTGCTCGCCGAATGCATGGAGATCGTGGCCGAAGACGACAACGTGGACAGCATCTTCCTGGTCGGCATGTTCGGTGGCTACAGCATTCGCTTCGCCGAAGACCTGCTTGGCGGCGAGATGCGGGGGGCGGAGTCGATGATCGAACTCGCCCGCCGTGTCGACAAGGCGGTGGTGGTCTACAGCCTCTATGCGCCGATCAAGCCGCCGGCGCTGCGTCGGCTGCACGAGGCCGGTCTGCCGGTATATACCTCGATCGAACACGCGGTGCGGGTGCTTGCCGCCCTGGGCGAGCGTGGCATCTATCTCAAGAGTCATGCGGGCGACAGGCTCGCGCCCTCGGTGGTGCCGAGCGAGGACATGAAGGCGATGTTCGCCCGTGCCCAGAACGAAGGCCGCGACCTGTTCGAGTTCGAGGCCAAGACCCTGCTTCGCGCCCACGGTGTCGATGTGGCGCCGGAAGTGATCGTGCGCAGTGCGGATGAACTGCCTGCCGTTGCCGCGCAGTTCGGCGAACAGGCGCTGGTGATGAAGGTGGTCTCCAAGGACATCCTGCACAAGTCCGATGCCGGCGGGGTGAAGCTCAACCTGCGCGGTGAGTCCGATCTGCGCCAGGCCTTCGACAGCATCATGAGCTCGTGTCGCGCCTACGATCCGAATGCGGACATCCGCGGCGCGCTGGTGACGCCGATGGCGAAGAAGGGCACCGAGGTCATCATCGGCGTCAGCCGCGACCCCATCTTCGGGCCGGTGCTGATGTTCGGCCTCGGGGGAATCTTTGTCGAGATCCTCAAGGACGTCGCCTTCCGCGCCATCCCGCTGTCGCAGCTCGATGCCGAGTCGATGGTCGATCAGCTCAAGGCGCGCAAGGTGCTGGAGGGCGCGCGCGGTGAGCCGCCGGCCGACAAGGCGGCGCTGGTCGATCTGCTGCTCAAGGTGTCGGGCATCGTCAGCGCTTACCCGCAGATCTCCGAGCTCGACCTCAATCCGGTGATCGCCTATCCCGACGGTTATGCTGCCGTGGATGCCCGCATCATCATCAACCGTTCCGTACTCTGATCCTGCCGGAGCCCGCACAATGAACCTGCCCCAACTCACCGATGCCCTGCTGGACGTCAGCAACCGGGTCGCCACGCTCACCCTCAATCGCCACGATGTGCGCAACGCGCTGACCGGCACCGGCCTCATCGAGGACATCATCACCGTCGCCGAGTGGATCAATCGCTGCGACGAGGCGTCGGTGCTCGTCATCACCGGCGCCGGCTCGGCCTTTTCGTCCGGTGGCAACGTCAAGGACATGGCCGACCGCGGAGGCGACTTCGCCGGTGATGTCGCCGAGGTCGCCACCCGCTACCGCCGCGGCATCCAGCGCATCCCGCTGGCGCTGCAGCAGGTCGAAGTGCCGATCATCGCCGCGGTCAACGGTCCGGCCATCGGTGCCGGCTTCGATCTCGCCAACATGGCCGACATCCGCATCGCATCGGAAAAAGCCAAGTTCGGCGAAACCTTCCTCAACCTCGGCATCATCCCGGGTGACGGCGGCGCCTGGTTCATGCAGCGCCTGATCGGCTACCAGCGTGCCTTCGAGCTGACCCTGAGCGGGCGCATCGTGGGCGCGGTCGAGGCCAAGGAGATCGGCATCGTGCTCGACGTCGTGGCGCCCGAGGAACTGATGAGCCGTGCCGGCGAGATCGCCGCCCGCTTCGCCGCCCAGCCGCCCAAGGCGGTGCGTCTGACCAAACGCCTGATGAAGATGGCGCAGCGCATGGAGCTGAAGGACTTCCTCGACCTCAGCGCCGCCTTCCAGGGCATGTGCCACAACGAGCCCGAGCATCTGGATGCGGTGCGGAAGATGCTGGAGAAGTCCTGACTCCGGACTGATCGACGCCAGGCTCCTTGCGCAGGTGCCTGGCGGGTAGCTCGTCCTCCGCTGTGACGGCTGCCACGTGATGGCGCAGACCACAGGAACATCCCGTGGCATACGATGAAGGTCTCGCTCAGCGCTTGCGCGAGGTGCTCCAGTCCGAGCGCGACATCGCCGAGAAGAGGATGTTTGGCGGCCTCGTTTTCATGTTCCGCGGCTACATGTTCGTCGGGATCACTGGTGAGTTGCTGATGGCGAGGGTTGGCCCTGACGACAATGAGCAGGCGCTGTCCCGCCCCCATGTGCGGGTGATGGATTTCACCGGAAAACCCATGAGGGGCTATGTCTATGTGGATCCCCGGGGTTTGAGGCGGACTCGGATCTCTCGGACTGGGTCGGGCGCTGCCATCGATTCGTGCTCACGCTGCCGCCAAAGACGCCCGGATGAGAGTCCGGCTCTGATCGATTTGTCCTCGTATGCCGGGCGCTGCGCTTAAGCGCACAGCGACCGCCCCCTTCGTCTTGCCCTGAGCGAGCCTGGCGCCGGCGCCGGGCCAAACAACCGTTGCTGTGCCGCAGCAGCGGTGAGGATTCCCGTTTCTTGAGACAGATCCCGGACGAGCCGCAGTATTTGCTGCGACGCCGCGCAGACAGTTGTTGCCAATAAAATTAGCGCTTACTAATATACAGACGTATTCTCAGGATGATGCCGGGGCGACGGAGAGTTTCAAGGTCGCGCGCATGGCAGTCCTGCCCGATGTCGGCTGCGCAGCGCGACCGTTCCCGGCATTCGTTCGCCCGTGACAGGTGCATCAGAAAACGATAACGAGGAGGAGCACAGAATGGCCCATATCGTCATCATTGGCGCCGGAATCGGCGGCTTGCCGATGGCCTACGAGATGCGCGACCACGCGCGCCCGGAGGACCGCATCACCGTCGTTTCAAAGGACGCCAAGTTTCATTTCGTGCCGTCGAACCCTTGGGTGGCGGTGAACTGGCGCTCGCGCGAGGACATCGAGGTCGATCCGGCCGAAGTGCTCGCCCGGCGCAATATCGACTTCATCCCGGTCGCGGCAAAGCGCGTCGAACCGGGCGAGAATGCACTCGAACTCGAGGATGGGCGCCGCATCGAGTACGACTATCTCGTCATCGCCACCGGTCCCCGGCTGGCCTTCGACGAAGTGCCCGGCCTCGGACCGCACGGCGGTTTCACGCAGTCGGTGTGTCATGTCGATCATGCGGTCACGTCGGAGAAGGCATGGGAGGGTTTCGTTGCCGATCCGGGGCCGATTGTCGTCGGCGCGGTGCAGGGCGCCTCGTGCTTCGGGCCGGCCTATGAGTTCGCGATGATCCTCGACGCCGACCTGCGCAAACGCAAGCTGCGTGACCGCGTGCCGATGACCTTCGTCACCTCCGAGCCCTATATCGGTCACCTGGGCCTGGCGGGGGTGGGTGATTCCAAAGGCATCATGGAGTCCGCCTTCCGCGAGCGCCACGTCAAGTGGATCTGCAACGCCAGAGTGGAGCGCATCGAGGACGGCAAGATGCATGTCATCGAGCATGACGACGACGGCAAGGAAAAGCGCCGCCACGAACTGCCGTTCAAGTACTCGATGATGCTGCCTGCGTTCAAGGGCGTTGAGGCAGTGTTCGGCATCGAGGGGCTGGTCAATCCGCGTGGCTTCGTGATCATCGACGAGCATCAGCGCAATCCGACCTTCCGCAACGTGTTCTCCGTTGGCGTGTGTGTGGCAATTCCGCCGGTCGAGGCGACACCGGTGCCGACCGGCACACCGAAGACGGGCTACATGATCGAATCAATGGTCACCGCCACGGCGATGAACATCCGCTCGCTGCTCGACGGCGAACCGGCGACCGAGAAGGCGACCTGGAACGCAGTGTGTCTGGCCGACTTCGGCGACACCGGCGCAGCTTTCGTGGCGATCCCGCAGATCCCGCCGCGCAACATGAACTGGTTCGGTCAGGGCAAGTGGGTGCACCTGGCCAAGATCGGCTTCGAGAAGTACTTCCTGCGCAAGATGCGCAAGGGCACGACCGAGCCGGTCTACGAGCGGGTGGTGATGAGCGCCATCGGCATCGCCAAGCTCAAGAACGGCAGCTAGTCAGGCTACGCCCTACTTGAGCAGGCGTCGCCGGGTAAGGGCGAGGGCGAGCCAGAACGCGACGCTGCAATAGCCCATCAGCACGAGCAGATGCAGGATGGTCTGCTCGGGCATGCGGCCGAGCAGCAGCGGCCGGGCGAGCTCGATGGCGTGGGACAGTGGCAGCAGTGTGGTCGCCGCGCGGATGATGGGTGGCAACTGGTCCGCTGGAAAGAACACCCCCGACACTAGCATCATCGGCGTGATGAACAGGGTGAAGTAGTACATGAAGAAGTCGTAGCTTGGCGCAAGTGCGGTGACGATCAGCCCGAGTGCGCCAAAGGTGAGCCCGACCAGAAAGATGAGCGGCGGCACCCACAGCACGTAACGCGTGTCGACCAGCCCGAACAGGCTGATCACCAGCAGAATGGCCACGCCCGACAGCAAGGCCTTGGATGCGGCCCACATGAGTTCAGCAAAGACCACGTCGTCCAGCGACACCGGTGCGTTGAGAATCGCATCCCAGGTGCGCTGCACATGCATGCGCGAAAAGCTCGAATACAGCACCTCGAAGGTGGCGCTGTTCATGGTCGAGTAGCACACCATGCCGGCCGCAAGAAAGCTGATGTAGGACACGCCGCCCACCTCGGGCACCAGCATGCCGATGCCGAACCCCAGTCCGAACAGGTAGATCACCGGATCAGCCAGATTGCCCAGCACGGAGGGCAGCGCAAGCTTGCGCCACACCAGGAAGTTGCGCTGCCATACGGGGACGAAGCGCAGCGAGAGCTGTGGCAGGCGCCAGTGATTGGGCGTCATCTGCGGGGTCCGTTACGTTCGCCGGCGGCCGGCATGCCGGGGACGGGTGCAAGCCTATGCATCGGCAGACTCCCCGCCGCGCGCAAGGCAGCGTCGATAGCGCGTTTCGACACGCTTGGCGAACCACCCCGTCGTCAGCTTGCGGCTGATCTTGGGGCCGGCGAGTGCGATCTGCGGCAGCACGGCGCGTGCCAGCGTGCGTCCTGCGCGCTTTTCCGCCAGCTCGAAGACGCGCTTGTACAGCCGGCTGTCTTCAAACGCTTCGGTATTGCCCTCCTCGAGTGCGCGGCGAATGGCGCGCTCGTCCATGTCGATCGACTTGCCCAGCGTGCGCACTGCGCGTTCGGTGGCGCCGGATGCGGAGTTGTCGTGGATGATCAGGTCGCCGTCGAGCGCCAGCCTGATCCCCGAGGCCAGGCTCACCGCCTTCTGGAAAGCCGCATTGCGGCTGGCATAGTGTCCGGCATTGAAGTCGGCAAAGCGGTACAGCTGACTGTCGTAGCTCGCGGGGTAGTCGAGCAGATGGGCGATACCGAAGTACATGCCGCCGTGACGGGTGAACACCTCGCGCCGGATGGAGTCGGTGACCAGGTAAGGATAGGTCCGCCGCTTTGCATGCTGCTCGGCAAAGGCGACGCTCACCTGCATCGCGCCTGCGGTGCGTACCGGGTTGAGGTCGCCGAACAGCCGCTTGCCCAGCGGCACCATGCTGATGAAATCCTCGAAGATCAGGCTCAGCTCGCGCTCGGTCCGGACCGTGTCGAGCCGTTCGCCATACGAGTCGCCATTGGGCGAGGGGAGTTTCAGCGCAATGCGCACCGCGAGCATGGGGATGCCGAGGCTGTCGGCGCGCCGCTCGATCTCGCTCCACGCGATCTTCGGCAGGCCGGCAGCCGCTGGGTCCGCAGTGATACCTGATTCCTGCTCCGCAACCGCGAGTGCAGCGCACAGGTTCGACGCGCTCGGGGTGATCTCAAGGCTGGTGAACGCGACCTGCACGTCGGCCGCCCAGGCCTCGCGGTCCTTGGTGCCGGGTGGCAGCAGGCGCGCAACGTGTGCGCGTATCTCGGCCGGGCTCGGCGGGGCGGGTTCGAAGTCGCGAATCGTGCCCGAACAGCCGGCAAGCAGGGCAAGGCTGATGACCGCGCTCCAGCCTCGTGCGCGCGTGAGCCGTGAATTTGAATTCATTCTTTTCGTGCCTCAGTCTCAGTCGCGAAGATCGCGACCCGTGAGCTTGAGGAAGACGTCTTCCAGGTTTGCCGGGCGGTGCAGGTAGCGCAGGCCGGGCTGGGTGGCGAGGTGGGCGAGCAGGGGGGCGGCATCGTGCAGGTAGCAGAAGGCGGTTTCGCCACTTATCTCGAAGCGGTCGGAAAGCGCTGCTGCATGCGCATCGGCCCAGGCTGCAGCGCCACCGCCGGCCGGCAGCGCATGGCCGTTGTTCCAGTCGCCGAAGACTTCTACGACCTGCGGTTCGATATGCTCGGCGATGACGTCGCGCGGGCTGCCGCCAGCGAGCACGCGCCCATTGTCGAGAATGGCCAGGTGGTCGGACAGGCGTTCGGCCTCGTCCATGAAATGGGTGGTCAGCAACACCGTGGTACCGCTGCGGATAAGCTGCTTGAGGCGGTCCCAGATCAGGTGGCGGGCCTGCGGGTCGAGCCCGGTGGTCGGCTCGTCCAGCACCAGCAGTTCGGGCTGATTGACCAGCGCGCGTGCCAGCGTGAGGCGCCGCTTCATGCCGCCCGACAGCGACTGGATGCGGGCGTCGCGTTTGCTTTCGAGCCCGGCGAAGGCCAGCAGCGCCGGGATGCGAGCCTTGATCGCAGCATCGGAGAGACCGAAGTAGCGGCCATAGACGAGCAGGTTCTCGGCGCAGGTGAAGTCGGGGTCGAGGTTGTCGATCTGCGGCACGATGCCCACCCGCATGCGCGCCTCGCGGGCGCGCTCGGGCACCGCTTCGCCGCACAGGCGGATGCTGCCTGCGCTGGGCGCCGTGAGGCCGAGGGCACAGCGCAGCGTGGTGGTCTTGCCCGCGCCGTTGGGACCGAGCAGGGTAAAGCACTCGCCGGCGCGCAACTCGAGGTCGACGCCGCGAACCACTTCGGTGTCGTCATAGCGCTTAACCAGGCCGCGAATCAGCAGCGGCGATGGACGCGAGGACGATACCGCGGGTGTTGCCAGGGCCGGGCCGGAGAGCGCTGCCGTCATCAGCCGGCAGGCGGCACGGTGTCGGCGAAGCTCGGACGTGCGAACAGCCGTTTGCTGAGGGCGACCAGGGCGGGGCGGCCCGCCTGCCAGTCGGTTTGCGGCAGGCGCAGGTCGAGGTAGCCCAAGGCGACGCCGACGCTGATGTCGTCGAGCTGTATGGTCTTGCCGCTGAGCCATTCACGACCGCTAGCGCGTTTCTCCAGCTCGTCGAGGCAGCGCCGGATCTTGTCCAGCTGACGCTCGATCGTGACGGCGCTCTGTTGTTCGGGCGGGCGCTTGCCTTCGAGGAAGGCCACAACTGCTGCATCGAGAATGCCGTCGGCCAGGGCTTCGGTCTGGCGCACTCGCACGCGTTCGATGCCACCGGCCGGAAGCAGTGCAGGCCCCGTATCCAGGGTTTCGAGATAGCCGGCAACCACGGGCGAGTCGAAGAAGACTTCGCCGCTGTCGAGCACCAGCGCAGGCACCTTGCCCAGCGGGTTGACCTCGGGTACGCGGGTGTTGGCCTCCCACGGAGAGTCCACGACCAGCTCGAAGGGCAGTGACTTCTCCGCGAGCAGGATGCGGATCTTGCGTGCGTAGGGACTGGTGAGTGAGGCGAGCAGTTTCATTGGTCTCTCCTGGTTCAGACGCGGCCGGGGGCCGGCGCGACGTTGCGGGCGATCAGTTCCCGGATCAGATGCAGCTTGCCATGGAAGAAGTGGTCGGCGCCCGGAATGACGATGATCGGCAGCTCCTGCGGACGTGCCCAGTCGAGCACGTTGCTCAGCGCGACGGTGTCGTCGACTTCGCCGTGGATGATCAGCGTGGGAATGGTGTCGGGCACCGGCGGAGTGTCGTAGCTGCGTGCGCCGTCTGCGGCCACACCTGCGGCCATGCCGACGAGGATCAGCTGCCGCGGCGGATTGATGTCGTTGGCGAGACGGTTGGCGATACGCGTCTGCACAAAGCCACCGAAAGAGAAGCCGCCCAGCGCCAGCGGCAGGCTGCCCCAGCGCGATTGCGCCCAGGCGATCACCGACAGCATGTCTTCGGTTTCACCTTCGCCGTGATCGTGTTCGCCATCGCTCTTGCCCACGCCACGGAAATTGGGGCGAATGGCCGCATAGCCCAGATCGCGGTAGCTGCGCGCCAGCGTGTGCGCCACCTTGTTGGTGTTGGCGCCGCCGAACAGCGGGTGCGGGTGACAGATCAGCGCAACACCACGGACCGTTTGCGGGGCGTCGATCAGGACTTCGATATTGCCTGCTGCGCCGTGCAGCAGGGCGGATTCGGTGGGAAGCGCACGGGTCATGCCTTGTCTCCATCGGGCAGGCGCAGGCGTTCGACGATGCGGCCGTGCACAAGATGCTGGTCGATGATCTCGTCGACGTCGTCCTTGTCGATATACGTGTACCAGACGTTGTCCGGGTACACCACCATCACCGGGCCGTCGTCGCAGCGACCCAGGCAGCCGGCCTTGTTGATGCGCACGCTGCCCTTGCCCTTGAGGCCGAGCTGGGCGCTGCGCTCCTTGGCATAGGTCTGCAACTCACTGGCCTTGAAATTGTTGCAGCAGTCGTCGCCGGCTGCACGCTGATTGCAGCAGAAGAACACATGGTGTTTGAAATAGCTCATTCAGGTCTCCGTTGGTGTGCCGATTATAGGCGCCGCGGATTGTCGAGGTGTTCGCCCCGCCACAGGCCGAGTGCCGACAGGTAGGCCAGGGCGACGAAGGGCCAGATACTGGCGACGAGCTGGGTCAGACCGTGGAAATTGAGAAAGTTGCCACGGCTCAGTATGGTGTGGCCGTTGCTGAGGTAGGGGTTCTCCGGCATCAGGTTCACCAGCGCGGTGGCGGCGAGCAGCATGGTGCCGGCCACGGCGTGCTGGATCACCCGTGGCAGCAGCAGAGTCGCGGCGAGCAGGCCGGTGCCGACGATCAGCCCTTTCTCCGCACCCGGCGTAACCCACGCCAGGGGATCGGTGGGCATGAAGAAAGTAGCCGCCGCGAGCGTCTTCGCGCCGATGCCGAGCGCGAGCAGCACCAGGATTGGCCATGGCGCGGCCGTGCGCATCATGCAGCGGGCAAAAAGGCCGATGGCGACGATGGTGCAGGCGGTGAGCGCGGCCTCGAAGGCGATGAAGCGCTCGGGGCGGAAGGGCAGCGGAGGCGGAATCGACAGCATGCGGCGGATGTCGCCGCTGCCGAACAGCAGGCTGTCGGGTGTGAGCTGGGTGAGCAGCCACAGTCCGAGCAGAATCAGCCCGGCATCGCCGGTATGGCCACCGATGAAGTGTTCGCTGCGCCAGCGTGCCAGTCCGGCCTGGGGGGCGAACAGGCGCCTGCCGCAGCACGCGCCCAGCGCCGCGCCGATCAGGCCGCCAGCGCTGTTGGCGCCGAGGTCGATGTTGCTCGATACCCGCGATGGCAGAAAGTGCTGAACGGTCTCGAGCCCGAAGCTGAACACGATCGTACCCAGCGTCGTCACCACGATGATGCGCAGCGCGGGCCAGCTCGCGGGCAGGCCGGCAGCGACAATGAAGCCCAGCGGGATGTAGCCGAGCACATTGAACACCAGATCCTCGATCTGGAAATACTTTGGCCACGGCGCAGTCAGGTAGTCGAACAGCGGCAAACCGCTCTCGCGCCAGCCGGCAAACGGGTGCAGGCAGGCGTAGGCCACCAGCAGGGCGTATGCGAAGGCGAGATTGTGGGAGAGCGATGAGCGCGGCACGAATTGGCGAACGGGTGTGATGGTGATGCCCGAGTCTATCCGACTGGCGCAGACGCTGCAGTCTGCTGTCCGCTCCGGGCTAGGAAAAATTTAGGATTCGCGTAGGGCTCTTTTAGCAAGCTGGGATATGGCAGCGGATTAACCTTGCCGCGTGGAATTTCGACCACGTAACGTATGGTGAGGAAGACGATGAAAATGACTTACATGTCCTGGGGCGCACTGCTGGCGCTGGGGCTTTTCTGCGGCATGCCGGCCCGCGCTGCGGACGGTGCGGCGGCTCAGGCGCACGACCGGGGACGCTATCTGGTCGTGATCGGTGGCTGTAACGACTGTCACACACCCGGCTATCCCGAGGCCGGGGGCAAGTTGCCCGAGAAGCAATGGCTGGTCGGTGGCCCGGTGGGATTCCAGGGGCCGTGGGGCGTGACCTATCCATCCAATCTGCGCCTGTCGGTACAGAAGATGACCGAAGCGCAGTGGATTGCCCATGCACGTACCGCGATGCGACCGCCGATGCCGTCGCCCAGCCTGATCGCAATGAGCGACAGGGACCTCAAGGCCATCTACCGCTACATCCGCAAGCTTGGCGGGACGGGCGTCCCGGCGCCCGACTACGTGCCACCCGGACAGGCGGTGAGCACCCCGTACATCGAGTTCGTGCCCAAGAACCTGCCGCCGGTCATTGCCGGTGCCGGCTCATGAGGCCTTCGCTTGTCAGGCCTCACCAGGCCTCACTCACAGGCGCGATGCCATCGGGATTGCATCCGGTCCGCTGTCGCGGTGGCGGACCGGTGCGCCCGGTCAGGGCATGGCCTCGCGCGCACGCTGGCTGATTGCCTGCATGGCGGGATGGGAGAGCTTGCGTTCGGTCGTGATGGCAAAGATCTGCTCCCTGACCTTGTCGATCTCTCCCACCACCTGCACCTTGTACTGCTCGCAGATATACGTTGCGATTGCGCGTGGCCCCACGAACAGCCCGGCACCCGCCTGGCCGAATGCCTTCATCAGCGCGCTGTCGTCGAACTCGGCCACGATCCGGGGCTGTACCTTGCTGCGCTCCAGCCATTGCAGCAAGGCGGGCCGGTAGGCGACGTCTTCGCCCGGCAGCAGAAACGGTGCGCGGTCGAGCAGTGCCGGGAAGCCGGCTGGCAGACGGGCAGCGAGGCCCGCGCTGGCGAAAACCGATAACGGACTCTCGCCCAGCAAGTGGCTGAAGCCACGCACGCTGACGCCGGGGGGCAGGGGGCGGTCGGCGATGACGATGTCGAGCCGATGCACGGCGAGTTCTCCGAGCAGGTTCTCCAGCCGGCCTTCACGGCACACCAGGCGCGGTGCGTTATCGAGTTGGAGCGCGGGCTCGATCAGCTGATACACAACCGATTTCGGCATGGCGTCCGCAATGCCGATGCGAAAAGGCAGCGGGATGCTCAGGGACTCGTCGCGCATCAGTTCGACGATCTGGTCGCCGAGCGCGAAGATCTCATCGGCGTGACCCAGGATGCGCCGCCCGGCATCGGTGAGCTCGAGCCGGCGTCCGACGCGGCGGAACAGGCTGGCACCCAGGCTGGTTTCCAGGGTCGTGAGCTGGGCGCTGATCGAGTGCGGCGTCAGGTGCAGCAGCCTGGCGGCCTGCGCAATGCTGCCCGCGCGCGCAACGGTCCAGAAGTAGCGCAGATGTTTGTAGTTGAGCGTCATCGTGCCAATGAATCCAAAAAATCGATGTGATGCGTAAATATATTCGACTTTATCGTGCATTGGCCATCGCCTATCTTGATTACGCAGTCAGCGCATTTCGCCTGACCGTCGATGGACCCGCAGCGCTCGGCAGCAATCGCAGCCGACTGCGTGGCCCGATTCGATCATGGAGAAACAGACATGCGTCAATATGCAACCGATAGTACCCAGGCCGCCGCCCGTATTCTGGCCCTCACCATCCTGGCCGATGGCGGTCTGGATCAGACTGAACTGAATTCCGTCACCCGCTCGGAGGCCGCCAGACGGCTGCAGATCGCTGAGGCGGATTTCGAGCAGGTGTTGCAGGAATATTGCCAGGACCTGCTGCAGGGCGCCGACTACCTGGACGGCATCGCCTTGCGCCTGGCACCAGAGGTGTTGCGCGGACTGCTTGATGAAATTCGCGACCCGACTTTCCAGCAGCTGATCCTGCGCACGATGCACGACATCGTCGAAGCGGACGGCATCAGTACGGAGGAAGAGGTCGCACTGCTGTCGCAAACCGCAGCCGTCTGGGGCACGACGGCAACCTTCACGCCGATCGCCGAAAGCCGAACCGGGTAAGGCGTCCGTCCGTCCGACCGGGCCGAGTCCGGTCGGCAGCACATAATCGGGAGTTGAAACACCTCATGAACCATCAAGACGCACCGGTAGAGCACGACAACCATCTTGCCGTGCGAAACGAAGATCCTCTGATCGATCGCCTGCACTGGGTGATCCGGCAGGCAATCCGGCTACTGGCCGTACTGATGGTTGCGGTCATCCTTTGGTGCGTTGCAGACGTGGTGCTGGTGCTGTACGAGAAGCTGTCCGCGCCGCCTTTCATGCTGCTCGACCTGAACGACATTTTCGTGGTCTTTGCGGCTTTTCTCGCAGTGCTGATCGCGATCGAGATCTTCGCCAACATCACGCTCTACCTGCGCGACGACGTCATCCACGTCAAACTCGTCCTCGCCACCGCGCTGATGGCGATCGCTCGAAAAGTCATTGTGCTGGATCTCAGCGTGCTTGAACCGAGCTATCTGTATGCCATCGGTGTCATCGTGCTGGCGCTCGGCATCACCTACTGGCTGGTTTCGCTGAAGCCGGAGCGGACCTGAGAGGTGTCAGCCGGTGATGCGCAGGAAGACCTTGTACAGCGATGGTGCGCCGACCGTGAGCACCATGACCCGCAAGGCGTGGCACACGGTCACCATCGGCACGCCGAGGTGCAGTACCTTGGCGGTGATGCACATCTCCGCCACGCCACCCGGTGCGGCAGACAGCACCAGGGTGGCAAACGGGGTGTCCGACACGCTCGTGGCAATGTAAGCGAGCACGCAGCCAAGGGCGACGGCGAACAGCGCGGAAAGGGTGGCGACCGCCAGAAAATGCGGTGCTGCACGAAAGAACGAGGGTGAGAAGCGGCAACCCAGCGCGCAGCCAATCAGCAGTTGGCCGCCGTTGATCACCCACCAGGGCAGCGCCGACAGGCTGATGCCGAGTGCGGTCACCAGCCCCACCCCGATCAGCGGCCCCAGCACCCACGCATTGCCGATGCGCAGCGCTGTCAGCAGGCCCACCCCGCACAGGCTGGCGCCGACCAGCGCAGGCAGCTGTTCCGGCAGCACCGCGGTCGACAGCGGCGTGTACAGGTCGGAGCCGTGTGCGCCGAACCAGCTCAGGCCGAACGGCACCACGGCCACCACCACCATCACCCGCAGGGCGTGGGCGGCGGCAATTCGGTCGATGGCGCCGCCAAAGCGCTCGGCGACCACCGCCATCTCGGAGGCGCCGCCGGGCAGCGAAGCAAAGAAGGCCGTGGGCCGGTCCACTGCTGCCAGACGGGCAGTGAGCAGGGCGCAAAGCAGGCCCACTGCCAGCGCACCCCCCGAGATGATGCTGACCAGCAACAGGTTGTCGAGCAGCAGGCGGACGACATCCGGGGTGAAGTACAGCCCGAGCGCGGTGCCAATGGCCCACTGGCCCACGTGCCGTCCGCCGGGTGGCCCTTGCAGCGGGGCGCCGAGAATGCGCAGCAGCGCGATCGCGAAAAGCGGCCCGATCATCCACGGCAGGGGGCTATGAACCGCCTGTGCGGCGGCGCCCGCGGCGGTGGCGAGGACCAGCGTCAGACAGATGAGGGCAGGCGCGCGGAGATGACCGGCGAGCGGACGTTGAGCCATGGAATGATTTCCGTTCGATGCGGTGCTTCACGGCTGTGGCGCGATGGTGTCGCGCCACTGGACCAGGAAGTCACGACCCTTGAGTTGGTCGAGGTAAGTGAGCAGGCCGGCACCGATGCGAATCGGGCGGAAGGCACTGCCGAGTTCCCTGTTGAGGTTGTCTGCGGCTTCGTCGGCGGGTACGTCGGTGCGTACCGAGTAGAAGCCGGGGCTGCGCGACAGCACGCGTTGGCCGCGCATCGACAGCAGGTAGTCGAGCCACAGGCGCGCCGCATTTGGATGCTTCGCCTGGCGCGAGATGAAGGCCACTCGGCTCATCACCAGGGTGTAGTCGCTCGGCATCACCACCCCCAGTCTCGGGTCCTGTTCCGCGCGGAGTTGGGCGTAGGAGCCGAGCAGGTTGTAGCCCAGCGTGGCGTGGCCCGCAGCGATGCGGTCGAGCATGTCCGCGGTCGAGGGTTCGGTCTGCACGCCGAGGCGTCCGAACGCTTCGGCGAGGCGCCAGAACACGACCGGATTGGCGAGCACGTCCTGACTGTGGAGCAGAAAGCCGAGGCCCGAGCGTGCAGGGTCGTAGGTTATCAGCTTGCCCCGCAACTGCGCCGGGGCGCGGGCCAGCAGGCGCAGCAGCTCCGCATGACTGCGGGGCACATCGTCGGCATGCATGAGCTCGCGGTTGTACACCATGGCGACCGGCTCGAGGCTGGTGCCGAAGGCTTCATCCTTCCATACCGCCCACTTCGGCAGCGCCGCAGTCTCGTCGGAATGGTAGACCTGAGCATAGCCGTCGTTGACCAGCTTCACCTGCAGGTCCATGGCCGAACTCCACACCAGATCGGCACCCCCGCCTGTCCTGGCTTCGGACACGAACTGGCGGTAGAGATCGGTGGAGCTCATGTCGCGATAGTCGACGCGGACATCGGGGTAGAGCTTGCCGAAGTCCTCGATCAGGGGGCGGGCGACGCTGATGTCGGTGGCGGCGTAGATCACCACAACGCCCTCGCGCCTCGCTGCAGCCTCGATGTCGGACGTGGTCGCGGCAAGCGTCGTCTGCGCTGCACAGAACAACGCGCATGCGAGGAGGAGCAGCCCGGTCAGGGCGGGTGGCAGTCGAATCACGAGCTTCCTCCGGTTTTCATGGGCGAAGCTTTGCACGAATGATTTTTTCCGGCAGGATAATCGGCCTTCAACCTTTCGATCCACTTTCATTACCATGCGTCTGCTTCTCGTTGAAGATCATGCGGACCTGGCCGAGTGGGTGTCGAAGGCCCTGATTCAGGCCGGTTACGCGGTCGACGTGATGACCCGCGGCGACCATGCCGACCATGCGCTGGTGACGCAGCCCTACGATGCGGTCATCCTCGACCTGTCGCTGCCCGGCCTGGATGGTCTCGAGGTGCTGCGGCGGATGCGCGAGCGCGATGCGACCGCGCAGATCCCGGTGCTGGTGCTGACCGCACGCAGCAGCACCGAGGACAAGGTGCGTGGCCTCAACCTCGGGGCGGACGATTACCTGCCCAAGCCCTTCGACCTTTCGGAGCTCGAGGCCCGCATCAAGGCCTTGTTGCGACGTGCGGGCAACCTGGTGCCGACCGTGCGCATCGGCAGGCTCGAGTTCGACATCACCTCCCGCCTTGCGAGTGTGGAGCGCAAGCCGCTGGCCCTGACGCCGCGCGAACTGGCGGTGCTTGAAGTGCTGATCTCGCGCCAGGGGCGGCCGGTCGCGCGCGAAACCCTGTTCGAGAAGATCTTCGCCTTCGACGAGGAGGCGCGCGCCGAAGCGATCGAGATCTACGTTCACCGCTTGCGCAAGAAGCTCGAAGGCTCCGGTGCGGTGGTGACCACGCTGCGCGGCCTGGGTTATCTGATCGATGAAGCCGTCGAGGACTGACGCACCGTGGTGGTAAATCGCAGCGTCAGCCTGCGGCGACGGGTTGCGGTCTGGTTGCTGCCCTCGCTGCTCGTGCTGCTGCTCATCAATGCCGTGCTCTCCTATCTGGGCGCGCTCGCTGCGGTCAATCGCGCCTACGACCGCTCGCTGACGGCCTCGATCCAGTCGATCGCCGAGCAGGTGCACTCGCTGGAGGGCACGATCTCGGTGAATGTTCCGTATTCGGCGTTCGAGGTGTTCGACGAAGACATGCAGGAGCGCATCTTCTATGCGGTGCTCGGCCCCAACGGCAGCCTGGTGACCGGTTACGACGATCTTGTGCCGCCCGATGGCTTGGCCGACGACGGTCCGCTGCGCATCTTCGACAGTCAATACCGCGGCGAGGGCGTGCGCGTCGGTGCCATCAAGAAGCGGCTGTACGACCCCGCCCTTGAGGGCGGCGATGCAGCAACAATCGTTTTTGCCGAAACGACCGAATCCCGCGTGACCCTGGCGCGGGAGCTGTTCTTCGACAGCCTGCGCCGTCAGTTGCTGCTGGTGGTGCTGGGCGCGGTGGTGCTGGTGTTCGTCATGACCTCCGCGTTCAGACCGCTGCTCGAATTGCGCGAAGCCATTCGCCGGCGGGACGAAGAGGATCTGACGCCGATCGTGGCTGACGGCGCGCCGAGCGAGGTGCGGCCCCTGATCGACGCCATCAATCACCACACCGAGCGTCTGTCGGGCATGCTCGCCGCACGCCGGCGCTTTCTCGCCGATGCAGCACACCAGATCCGCACGCCGCTGGCCGTGCTCAGCACCCAGGCAGAGTATGGTCTCCGCCTCGACGACCTGACCGAGATACGCCATGCGTTCAAGAGTCAGCTCGGCACCATTCGCAGCACCCGCAGGATGGCGGACCAGATGCTGGCCCTGTCGCACGCCGAATCGGTCGACCGTTCGGTGGAGGGCTTGCAGGCAGTCGATGTCAGCCGCCTCGCGCGCGAGGTGGCTGGCGAGCTGGTGCCCGTGGCGCTGCGCAAGCGTATCGACCTCGCCTTCGAGGACGGTGGCGAAGCCGTGGTCGCCGGCAACCTGCAGATGTTGCGCGAGCTGACCGCGAATCTGCTCGATAACGCGATTCGCTACAGCCCCCCCGATACGCAGGTGGTGATTGCCACCGGGGTCACGCCTGACCGCGTGGCACTGTGCGTCAGTGATCAGGGGCCGGGGATTCCGCCTGCGGAGCGGGGCAAGGTGTTCCAGCGCTTCTACCGAATTCTTGGGCAGGACAAGGCGCCGGGCAGCGGCCTGGGGCTCGCGATCGTGCGCGAGATCGTCCTTGCGCATGGCGGCAGCATCACGCTCGACGCTGGAGCCGATGGCCGTGGCCTGATGGTGCTGGTGGAGTTTCCGCGTGCGCAGTCCGCCGCTTGAGCGCGGGCAAAAAAATCGGGGCGCCGAAGCGCCCCGAATAAGGATGTGCCGCAAGTTTGGACACGACACATCATTGCAGGCCTGACGGGGAGGAGGTCCGCCAGGCCATTGAACTACGCGGCAGCCTGCGGGTTGCGGCGTGCATCGATCGCCTTCGCCAGACGGGGGCCGACGAGCATCGCGATTGCGGCTACCCACAGACCGATCGAGATCGGACTCGAAACCAGAATGTCGAGCTCGCCATTGCTGATCGACAGCGCCCGGCGCAGGTTCTGCTCCATCATGTCGCCGAGCACGAAGCCGAGGATGAAGGGCGCCATCGGGAAGTTCATCGCCCGCAGCAGGAAGCCGAAGCCGCCCAGCAGGGTGCCGACGATGAGGTCGAAGGTGGTGCCATGCACCGCATACACGCCGACCATCGACACCGCAGCTACGCCCGGTACCAGGACCCAGTTCGGGATCTGCAGGAACTTCACGAACAGCTTTACCAGCGGGATGTTCATCAGCACCAGCATCACGCTGCAGATGGCGAGCGAGGCGATCAGGCCCCACACGATCACCGGCTGGTCCTGGAACAGGGTCGGACCCGGCGTGATGTTGTACAGCGTGAGTGCGCCGATCATCACCGCGGTGGTGCCCGAGCCAGGTACGCCCAGGGTCAGCATCGGGATCAGCGAACCGTAGGCCGAGGCATTGTTCGCCGCTTCCGGTGCAGCCACGCCGCGGACGTCACCTTCGCCAAAGCTGTGATCCTTGCCGGCCATGCGGCGCTCCATCGAGTAGGTCATCGCGGATGCGATCGAGGCCCCTGCGCCTGGCAGCACGCCAACGAAGAAACCCACCACCGATGAACGCAGGATGGTCCACTTGGCGCGCATGAATTCCTGCATGTTGAACATCGTGCGCCCGGTCACCTCGACCGGCTGCACGCCGCCATGATGGCTCTGCAGCATCAGCATCAGTTCGCTGACCGCAAACAGGCCGATCACGACCACGATGAAGGGGATGCCGTCCGACAGATGGAGCAGATCGAAGGTGTAGCGATAGACGCCGCTGTTGGCGTCAATGCCCACGCACGACAGCATCAGGCCGATCAGCACGCCGACCATGGCCTTGAGCAGCGAGTCGCCCACCAGGCCGCCGAGGCAGGACAGGGCCAGCACCATCAGCGCGAAATACTCCGCGGGTCCGAACGCCAGCGCCCAGTTGGCGAGCAGCGGGGCGAAGGCGACGATGCCGAAGGTGGCGATGATGGCGCCGGTGAACGAGGCGACGGCCGAGATCGACAGCGCCGGTCCGGCCAGTCCCATCTTGGCCATCGGATAGCCGTCGAGCGTGGTCATGACCGCGCCCGCATCACCCGGTACGTTGATCAGGATGGCCGAGATGCGGCCGCCGAACTCGCAGCCCGAATACACTGCGGCGAGCAGGATCAGCGCCGACTCGGGCGGCAGTTTCATGGCGTAGGCGATGGGCAGCAGGATGGCGACCCCGTTGATCGGCCCCAGTCCCGGCAGCATGCCGATGATCGTGCCCAGAAAGGCGCCGATCAGGCAGATCAGGAGATTGGTCGGGGTCCCGGCGACGGCGAAGCCGTCAAGCAGATGTGAAATGACTTCCATGACTTACCCCAGTAGTGGCTTGAGCCAGAGGCCCGTCGGCAATACGACGTCCAGCAGTCGGTCGAAGATCAGGAACAGCGAGACGCCGAGCCCGGCGCCCGCGATCAGCGACTGCTTCCAGGTGCCGCCGAAAAAGCGTGCCAGCGGAATGCTCATGAGCGCGGTGGAAATGACGAAGCCCAGCTTGTCGAACAGGAATGCGTAGGCCAGGATCACCGCAAACATGCCGCCAACGCGCACCAGCGTGGGCGATGGCGCCCATTCGGTGGCGGGGCGCTTGCTCAGCATCAGGCCGAGCGAGCACACGCCCAGCAGGGCGAAGACCAGCAGCGGGAAGGCACGGGGGCCCACCGGTTCATACGAGATCGGGGCCTTGAGGTCCCAACCGGAATAGATGCCGCCTGCAGAGAGCAGGAGCAGAAAAACGCCGAAAATGCGTTCGCTCATGGTGTCCTCCAGTCGCGTGAAATGGGCCCGTGTACAGTCGCGGGCACCGCCGTGGCGGTACCCGTCTGGTCAGCACACCGGAACCGGTACAGAGATGCTTACTGCGCGACCATCCCGAACTCCTTGGCGAGTTCGGCGTAGTGCTTGACGCGTTCCTTCACGTAGGCGTCGAGCTTGGCGCCGGTGAGGTCGAGCGGGAACAGACCCTGGGTTTCACGCAGCTTCGCGAACTCGGGGGAGGCGAGCATCTTGTCGAAGGTTGCAACCCACCATTTGTAGTCGGCGTCGGAGACCTTCGGGCCCATGTAGTAGCCGCGGATGATCGGCCACTGGACGTCGTAACCCTGCTCCTTGGCCGTGGCCACGCCACTCAGTTCGCCCGGCAGACGGTCCGCGGCGAGCACGCCCAGCACACGGATGCGCCCGCCCTTCATCTGCGCAGCCACTTCCGAAGCGTCGCCCGAATACACCTGGACGTGACCGCCCTGCAGCGCGGTCATGGCCTCGCCACCGCCCTCGAAGGCAACGTAACGCATGGTCTTGAAGTCGATGCCGGCCGCTTTTGCGACCAGCGCGGACTTCATCCAGTCCTGGCTGCCGACCGAACCACCGGCACCGAACACGACCTTGCTCGGGTCGGCCTTGATGGCGGCCATCAGTTCCTTGAGGCTGGTGAAGGGCGAGTCGGCACGAACGATGATGGCGCCGTAGTCGGCACCGGCCGAACCGAGCCACTTCACGTCGTCGACGCTGTAGCGGCCGAACTTGCCGATGGCCAGGTTGAGCAGCGAGCCACCGGAGAAGGCCACGATGGTGCCGCCTTCATCGGGACGCTGTGCGATCACGGTGTTGTAGGCAACTGCGCCGATACCACCCGGCATGTAGGTCACGCGCATCGGGGCATCGATGAACTTGCCATTCTGCAGACCGCCCTGCACGAGCTTGCAGGTCAGGTCGAAACCGCCGCCGGGCTTGGCGGGCGCGATGCACTCGGGCTTCTCCGGCGCGGCGGCGTGGGCGCTGCCCAGGGCAAGGGTGGCGGCAATGGCAATAAGGGTCTTGTTCAACATCTCGGGTCTCCTCCGTTATGCAATCTCATCCAGCCGTCGCGCAAAGGGCGCTGACGACGCGTGACGGAAGATACGAGGCACTGCTTTCGATCTGCTTTCAGTCTGAAAGAAACTGCGCCGACCCATCCTGCTGGCGAAGCAGGCATCGCCGCGCCGGTCAGCATTCCGCCGTGCGCGCGCCCGCCGCACCCGACACCCGGACCTCCCGTCACTGCCACGCCACGGCGCATTCGCGGTCCATCGTGGTGCGCATTCAGGCCTCAGGCCGCATTTTTGTGCATGAATCAAATATTCATACAGGTAAATCGTTGATTTTTCTGATGGCGCTGACTTGGCACGGCTCCTGCTTTTCATGTGAGGAAACATTTTTTCTTCAGGCGTAATACAGGGAGTTTCTAAAACATGAACATGAACAGGACAGCAGCGGTGCCGATGCCGGCGCAAAGGCGTGCGCAATGAAATTCATCAGCGCAATCATCAAGCCGTTCAAGCTCGACGAAGTGCGTATGGCACTGGCAGAGGTGGGTGTGCAGGGGCTCACCGTCACCGACGTCAAGGGTTTCGGACGCCAGAAGGGGCACACCGAGCTCTACCGCGGGGCCGAGTACGTGGTGGATTTTCTGCCCAAGACCAAGGTTGAGGTCGCGGTGGACGATGCGCTCGTCGATGCCGCCGTCGCCGCGATCGAGAAGTCCGCCGTCACCGGCAAGATCGGCGACGGAAAGATCTTCGTTTTCGATCTTCTCAATGCCGTACGAATCCGCACCGGTGAGTCCGGTGCGCAGGCCCTGTAAGGAGAGCATGATGCAAAGAATTTTCGCGCCGCTGGCGATGCTGTTCGCCATGCTGTTCATGTCGCCCGCCTGGGCAGACACGGTTGCTGCACCGGTACCCGACAAGGGCGACGTCACCTGGCTGATCGTGTCGACCCTGCTCGTGGTGATGATGGCTGCACCTGGCCTCGGCCTGTTCTACGGCGGCATGGTTCGCGCCAAGAACATGCTTTCGGTGCTGATGCAGACCCTGGTGGTGTTCTGCATGCTCGGCATCCTGTGGGCGATCTACGGCTACTCGCTCGCCTTCACCGAAGGCAATGCCTTCATTGGCGGCTTCGACAAGCTCTTCCTGCAGGGTGTGACGGCGGATTCGCTGACCGGCACCTTCAGCAAGGGCGTGGTCGTGCCCGAGTTCATCTACATCGCCTTCCAGCTCACCTTCGCTGCCATTACCCCGGCACTGATCGTGGGGGCCTTCGCCGAGCGCATCAAGTTCTCGGCAGTGCTGGTCTTCATGGCGCTGTGGTTCACCTTCTCCTATCTGCCGCTGGCGCACATGGTGTGGTTCTGGGCCGGTCCTGACGCCTATACCAGCGCCGAGGCTGCCGATGCCGCAACCGCGACGGCAGGCTTCCTGTTCCAGAAGGGTGCGCTCGACTTTGCCGGTGGCACGGTGGTGCACATCAATGCCGGTATCGCCGCGCTGGTCGCCGCGATCATGGTGGGCAAGCGCCTTGGTTACGGCCGCGAAACCATGGCTCCGCACAACCTGCCGATGACGATGGTCGGCGGCTCGCTGCTGTGGGTGGGCTGGTTCGGCTTCAACGTCGGTTCCAACATGGAAGCCACCGGTGTCGCCACGCTGGCGGTCATCAACACCATGCTCGCAACCTGCGCCGCCACCTTCGCGTGGACGCTGACCGAGTGGGCGCGCAAGGGCAAGCCTTCAATGCTTGGCGCGATCTCGGGTGCGATCGCCGGCCTGGTGGTCATCACCCCCGCGTGCGGCTTCGTTGGCCCGATGGGCAGCCTGATCATGGGCGGTCTGGTCGGCGTGATCTGCTACTGGGGCGTCAATGGCCTCAAGCGTGCGCTCGGCGTGGATGACTCGCTCGACGTGTTCGGTGTGCATGGCATTGGCGGCATCGTCGGCGCGCTGCTGACGGGCGTGTTTGCCGCGCCTTCGCTTGGCGGTACCGGGGTGTGGGACTACGTCACCGACTCGGTCGCCGAGTACGACATGATGTCGCAGGTAATCGCCCAGGCCTGGGGTGTGGGTACAGCCGTGGTGTGGTCTGCCGTGGTGTCCTTCATTGCCCTGAAGCTGGTCGATCTGACCATCGGTCTGCGTGTCTCTGAAGAAGAAGAGCGCGAAGGCCTGGACATCAGCTCGCAC
>TARA_R110001583_G_scaffold184037_2_pt1 | contig 72398 bp, 58 predicted proteins | sample TARA_R110001583 | Tara Oceans TARA_R110001583 (sample SAMEA4398432) | marine metagenome | biome: Polar Biome; feature: [MES] marine water layer (ENVO:01000295) within the mesopelagic zone...; material: water (ENVO:00002006), including particulate matter (ENVO:01000060) such... | reverse complement strand
TATAGACACCCCATGAACTAATGCAAGAAGAAAATGAAAATATATTCAACGTGGTCTAATGATAGGACAGGAACCGATCAGAGCACCTGATAGGCGCGAAGCTCGAAGCCCTGTCCGGCCATCGATCCTTCCAGTTGCTTGAGCTTGGAAACTCGCCCTTCAGCATTCACGAAGAGCGGCGCTCCTTCACGCAATACGCCCACAGGTGCGATGACCCTGACCGCCTCGCCCCTTTGTAACGGGTCGCAGAAGAAGAGCTCGACCGGGACGCGTCCATCATCGACCCGCACCAGCTCGGGGCGCACGGACAAGGTTTCGATCCCGACCTCGGCGTCGCCCTTAGCAAAGCGGACGCGGCGCACGACACCAAGGTGCCAGCTCACCCCATCCTTGGGACGGAACGCAAGGAGTTCGCCGGCCTCCGGCACTGGCTGAGTCTCTTCCTTGTAGATAAGGGCACCGACGCCGCCACGACTCAGATCGGTAATGAGCCACGCGCGGTTAGCGACCTCGCCCCTGGCCTCAAAAAGGCCTTTGACGTTGACGTATCCCCTCACGACAAGCAACTGGCCGTCGACGAGGTGACGCTTGAAGCGCCTGACAGGCGGACGTGCCGACCAATGGCGGCGCAGATGCAGAGCCGCGTCGCGCAACAGGCGCGGATCGTGACCGGCAAGAACGGGAGGCAGCACCCCTCTGATCAACTGACCATGGAGCTCGGCGAGAAATTCGGCTGCGCCCGCCGGATGAAAGTACCAGCCCGGCGCTGCAAAGGAACGCGACAAGCGCACCGGCGTCGGTGAGGTGGGCGGATTCACGACGTACAGGGCGCCATGCGCGTCACCGCGTCGCACCGAAAGAAAGGGCAGCACAAGGTCCACCAGGCGGCAAACCCCCACGGCCCCCACCTGCTGCAACTGATCGAGCGCTGCAGACTGATAGGCAAGGGCCCGCAAATATTCGCGAACCACGCCGCCATCATCCGCGCTTGCCTGAACGCTGTCGGCATCAGCGGAGTCGACGAACAGCTGCCCCAGCAGCGCCCAGACATCAGGATCAGGTACGTGGCGATCGACGAGTTCCCAGCGCACGAACTGTGCGGCAATGCGCGCAAATCCCAGCGCTACGGCCGGCGGCAGCTTTTCGCCCTGCCCCGCAACGAACGCCTGATAAGCCGAAAATACCTCGCCGACAGACTCACGCACGGCGCAGATCCATACACCCCAGTCCACATCCGGGCTGTGGCCGTCGTTCTGGAGCACGCCAAGCGGGACACTCTCATTGATGGCCCCGAAGAAATCGTCAATGAAGGCAGAGATTTCAGCCGAAGCGTCGGCCGGCAGATGCTCCGGGCGCAACTGCACACACAGTATCTGCGCAGCCTCCTCGACGGCAGCAACAGGATCGCGGGTCGGGGCATGCCTCCTTCCCAAGGTAAAATCGAAGATGTCGCCCCTGCTTTTCACTGCCTTTCCTCCAGCGCCATCGGCAAGCGTGTATTTCGGCGCGCGACCCGCCCATCGGCGGCACGCACCGTGCGAGCAATATCCTGACTCGCATACATACCCATTTGTCACAAACTGTGCAATACCTCGCTACCGACAAGCCGTCCGTCAGCGGGTAGAATCCGGAACTTTACCCGGAAACAGCCATGAACCAATACCTCGACCTGATGCGGCACGTGCTCGAGCATGGCGATCGCAAGACCGACCGGACCGGCACAGGCACCCTGTCCGTATTCGGATGGCAGATGCGCTTCCCGCTCAGCCAGGGCTTTCCGCTGCTCACGACCAAGAAACTTCATACGCGCTCGATCATCCACGAATTGCTCTGGTTCCTGCAAGGCGACACGAATATTCGCTACCTGAAGGAAAACGGCGTCTCGATCTGGGACGAATGGGCTGATGAAGCAGGCGAACTCGGACCGGTTTACGGAAAACAGTGGCGCCGATGGGAAACCGCAGACGGCCGCAGTATTGATCAGATCTCGCAAGTGGTCGAGGCGATCAAGCGCAATCCCGACTCGCGCCGTCACCTGGTGTCGGCCTGGAACCCTGGCGAAGTGGACAAGATGGCGCTGCCGCCATGTCACGCGCTGTTCCAGTTCTACGTTGCGAACGGCAAGCTTTCATGCCAACTGTATCAGCGCAGCGCCGACATCTTCCTGGGCGTGCCCTTCAACATTGCGTCCTACGCACTGCTGACGCTCATGGTGGCGCAGGTCTGCGATCTCGTCCCGGGAGACTTCATCTGGACAGGCGGAGACTGCCACCTCTACCTCAATCACCTTGAGCAGACAAAAGAGCAGTTGTCCCGCACGCCCCGCCCCCTGCCGACACTCTCGATCAACCCCGAGGTGAAGGACCTGTTCGCTTTCCGCTTCGAAGACTTCACTCTGAGCGGCTACGACCCACATCCCCACATCAAGGCACCGGTCGCAATATGAGCAGCAAACCGGAAATCGTCCTGATCGCCGCAGTCGCCCGCAACGGCGTGATCGGCAACGAAAATGCACTGCCATGGCGACTGAAGGGTGATCTTGCGCACTTCAAGGCCGCCACGACCGGACACCCCGTGCTCATGGGCAGAAAGACCTGGGAGTCGCTCGGCCGCCCGCTGTCCGGGCGACGCAACATGGTCATCACCCGCAACGCTGATTACGTTGCTGCAGGCGCTGAGATCCATCCGGATCCGGAGAGTGCGCTGCGGGCGCTCGCTGACCTGCCGCGGGTGTTCGTGATCGGCGGCGCAGAGATCTACAGGCAGATGCTGCCCATGGCCAACACGCTGCTGCTGACGGAGGTCGCTGCCGACGTGCCGGGCGACGCACGCTTCCCCGCGTTTGACCGTGAGCACTTCACCGAACTCAGCCGCAGGTCGTGCAAGGCAGACGCTGACAATGAACACGACTACGATTTCGTGGAGTACCGGCGAAAGGATTGAACCCGGGCGCGTAGACAGAAAAGGGGCCGCAGACACGGCCCCTTTTCATTGCGCTGAAATACCGGAACCACTCAGTCCAGGCGCACGCAATCCACACAGTAGCGGCCATCCTCACCCTTCACCAGACCGTGGATATCGGTCTCGAAGCCGGGGAAGCGACCGTTGAAGTCACGCGCAAAACGCAGATAGCGCACGATGGTGGCGTTGAAGCGCTCGCCCGGAATCAGCAGCGGGATGCCCGGCGGATACGGCGTAAGCAGTATGGCCGTCACACGCCCCTCAAGCTCCTCGATCAGCACACGATCAATCTCGCGGTGCGCCATCTTGGCGAAGGCATCGGTCGGCTTCATTGCCGGCACCATGTCCGACAGGTACATCTCGGTCGTCAGTCGCGCAACGTCGTTCGCCTTGTAGAAGGAATGGATCTCGTTGCAAAGATCCTTCAGTCCGACACGCTCGTAACGCGGGTGCTTGGCGATGAACTCGGGCATCACGCGCCACAGCGGCTGATTGCGATCGTAATCGTCCTTGAACTGCTGCAACTCGGTCACCATGGTGTTCCACCGGCCCTTGGTGATACCGATCGTGAACATGATGAAGAACGAGTACAGTCCGGTCTTCTCCACGATGATGCCGTGCTCGGCCAGATACTTGGTCACGATTGCGGCAGGAATCCCCGTGTGATCGGAGAAGTCGCCCTCCATGTCCAGTCCCGGCGTGATGATCGTCGCCTTGATCGGGTCGAGCATGTTGAAGCCCGGTGCCAGATCGCCGAAACCGTGCCAGCGATCGCCGGCATTCAGCATCCAGTCCTCACGCTCACCCAGGCCTTCCTCGGCAAGGTACTCCGGCCCCCAGACCTTGAACCACCAGTCGGAGTCGCCGAACTCGGCGTCCACCTTGCGCATCGCGCGACGGAACTCGACCGCCTCGGACAGCGATTCGTTGACCAGTGCGGGACCTCCCGGCGACTCCATCATTGCTGCCGCAACGTCGCACGACGCGATGATCGCGTACTGCGGCGACGTCGAGGTATGCATCAGATAGGCCTCGTTGAAGACATCGCGGTCGAGCTTCCGGGTCTCCGAGTCCTGCACCAGGATCTGCGACGCCTGGGACAGCCCCGCGAGCAGCTTGTGCGTGGACTGGGTGGAGAACACCATCGACTCCTGACACCGCGGGCGGCCTTCGCCGATGGCATGGTAATCGCCGTAGAAGTCGTGGAACGCTGCATGCGGCAGCCAAGCTTCGTCAAAGTGCAGCGTGTCGATCTGACCGTCAAGCATCTCCTTGATGGTTTCGACGTTGTACACCACACCGTCGTAGGTCGACTGGGTGATGGTCAGGATGCGAGGCTTCTTGTTCTTGGCTTCGCGTGCGAACGGATTGGCTTCGATCTTGCGCTGAATGGTCTCCATCGAGAACTCGTTCAGCGAGATCGGGCCAATGATCCCGTAGTGGTTCCGCGTCGGCGTCAGGAACACCGGCACCGCGCCGGTCATGATGATCGAGTGCAGAATGGACTTGTGGCAGTTGCGGTCGACCACCACGATGTCGCCCGGCGCAACCGTTGTATGCCAGACCATCTTGTTCGACGTCGACGTGCCGTTGGTGACGAAATACAGGTGGTCGCAATTGAAGATGCGTGCCGCATTGCGCTCCGAGGCCGCCACCGGTCCGGTATGGTCGAGCAGCTGGCCGAGCTCATCCACTGCGTTGCATACGTCCGCACGCAGCATGTTCTCGCCAAAGAACTGGTGGAACATCTGACCCACCGGGCTTTTCAGGAAGGCCACGCCACCCGAGTGACCCGGACAGTGCCACGAATAAGAGCTGTCCGCCGCGTAATGAACCAGCGCGCGGAAGAACGGGGGCGACAGCGACTCGAGGTAGTTGCGCGCTTCGCGCACCACGTAGCGGGCGATGAACTCGGGCGTGTCCTCGAACATGTGGATGAAGCCGTGCATTTCGCGCAGCACATCATTCGGGATGTGTCGCGTCGTGCGGGTCTCTCCATGCAGGAAGATTGGAATGTCGGCGTTGCGGAAGCGGATTTCCTCAACGAAGGCCCGCAAGCCGGAGATCGCCACGGTCGCCGCTTCGGCAGACGAGAATTCCTCGTCGTCGATCGAGAGGATGAAGGCCGAGCCTCTGCTCTGCTGCTGCGCAAACGAAGTCAGGTCACCGTAACTGGTGACGCCCAGCACTTCGACTCCTTCACCCTCGATGGCTTTCGCAAGCGCCCGGATACCCAGGCCCGACGTGTTCTCGGAACGGAAATCCTCATCGATGATGATGATCGGAAAATGGAATCGCATCCTTCAGGTCTCCAACGCGGCGCATGTGCGGGCAAACGGCGATGGTACTCCGCCATTCGTTTCCCGCTCGTTACCGGACATGTCCGGAAAAGACAAAAGGGCCGTCAGCCGGCCCTGTTCGTTGCATTCACTCAAAACCGGACTCAGATCTTGGGCAAGGTCACGCCCGTCTGACCAAAGTACTTGCCACCACGATCCTTGTACGAGGTGTCGCAAACCTCGTCGGATTCGAAGAACAGCATCTGTGCAATCCCTTCATTGGCGTAGATCTTGGCGGGCAGCGGCGTGGTGTTGGAGAACTCGAGGGTGACGTGGCCCTCCCACTCAGGTTCGAGCGGGGTGACGTTCACGATGATGCCGCAACGCGCATAGGTGCTCTTGCCCAGGCACACCGTCAGCACACTGCGCGGAATCCGGAAGTACTCGACGGTGCGCGCCAGCGCGAAGGAGTTCGGCGGAATGATGCAGACGTCACCGGTGAAATCGACGAAGTTGCGCTCGTCGAAATCCTTGGGATCGACGATCGTCGAATTGATGTTGGTGAAGATCTTGAACTCGTTGGCACAGCGGACATCGTAGCCGTAGCTTGAGGTGCCGTAGGACACAATCTTGCCGCCGTCATTGACCCGCACCAGATCCGGCGCGAAAGGCTCGATCATGCCTTGCTGTTCGGCCATACGGCGGATCCACTTATCGGACTTGATGGACATGAGGCAAATTTCCTGTGCGGCCAGCCGGAGAATCCGGCGTCGAAAAATCCGCGTAGTTTAGGGCAAGCGCCGCCGATGCGAAAGCAAGCGGCGGCGCAAATTTGTGTCAGGTGTTCTGGATTACGATATTGGGGAATTTGTGCGTCATGTCCTTGGACTTTTCGGCGATGCTGACGGCCACTTTACGCGCGATCGACTTGTACGTCGCAGCGATGCGCCCGTCCGGATCGGAAACGACCGTCGGCGCCCCCTCGTCGGCCTCCTGCCGGATCTGCATGTCGAGCGGCAAGGCACCGAGAAACGGGATGCCGTAGTCGTCGCACATCGACTGTCCGCCGCCGGCACCGAAGATATGCTCCTCGTGGCCACACTTGGAACAGATGTGGATGCTCATGTTCTCCACCACCCCCAGAATGGGCACGCCAACCTTTTCGAACATCTTCAGGCCCTTGCGGGCATCAAGCAAGGCAATGTCCTGCGGTGTGGTCACGATTACGGCGCCGGTGACCGGTACGCTCTGCGACAGGGTGAGCTGGATGTCACCGGTGCCGGGCGGCATGTCGATCACCAGGTAATCAAGATCCTTCCAGTGTGTTTCCTTCAGCATCTGGTTGAGCGCCTGCGTCGCCATCGGTCCGCGCCAGACCATCGGCGTATCGATGTCGATCAGGAAGCCGATGGACATCGCCTGCAGACCGTAAGCCTCGATCGGTTCCATGGTCTTGCCGTCGAGCGACTCCGGGCGACGATCGCCAATTCCCAGCATCTGCGGCTGCGACGGACCGTAAATGTCTGCGTCGAGCATGCCGACGCGTGCGCCTTCCGCGGCAAGGGCCAGCGCCAGGTTGGCGGCAGTGGTACTCTTTCCCACCCCGCCCTTGCCCGAAGCCACGGCAATGATGTTCTTCACTCCCGGCAGCAACTTGACGCCCTGCTGAACCGAATGCGCCACCACCTTGCTGGACACCTCGATATCCACGCGCCCCACCCCGGCCAGGCCGGACAAGGCGTCACGCAACATCTGGCGGATCGGCTCGTGCTGACTCTTCGCCGGGTAACCGAGTTCGACCTCAAAGCGCACGTCGGCGCCATTGACAGCCAGGTTTCGAATGCAGCGTGTCGAAACAAGATCCTTTCCGGTATTCGGATCGATGACGGATTTCAGTGCTTCGGTAACGGCTTCCTGGGTCAGACTCATGTCAGCTTCCTTCAAGATCGGTGCATCCGCCAAACGGCGGGGTCGGGCGAAATCATACCGGACACCGGACTTTCACTCACCCTCTCCGACATCAGGGTTTCCGATTACCCGAATTCGGCCGATAATATTCATTTTTCATAATCACGCGACAGATCATGCTCAACACCACCTCCGCCCGCCTTCGCAAACACCTTCTGCTGCCACTCTGCCTTGGAGCAGCGTTGCTGTCGGCCTGCGCAACCCCGGGCACCACGGGCGGCACCACATCGACATCCACCACGGCACCGGCCGCCAGACCAGTCCCCCGCATCGACTGGCCGGGACTGCGGCAAGGCCTCGACAAGGCACTTGGCAATGTTGCCGGCGCCGAAGTCGGCGCACCGACCGACAGCAGCCTGCATCTCCGCATTCCAGTGTCCGACGGATTCAGTTCGGACAGCGTCGAACTTCGCGCACCGCTGGCCCGCGCACTCGACACGCTCATTCCCACCCTGAACGCCTACCCCGACGTCGCGATCCATATCGTTGGCCATACCGATAGTGTTGGCAGCGAGATGTACAACCTGCAGCTTTCGATCCGGCGCAGCGAAGCAGTCATGGAATACCTGCGTATCCGCGGCATTGCGCTCGATCGCATGTCGGCCGATGGCAAGGGCGAGGCCGAATCGATCGCCGACAACAGTCGCGAAGTCGGGCGTGCGCGCAACCGCAGAGTGGAGTTTTTCCTGCGCCCGCTCGAATGAGCCCTGCGACGCGCCCCTGGACGCGTCGATTCTTTATGCGGCCGACCTCATCCGGTGACGGGATAGGCGGCCGGCTTTGCTAAACTCTCACCTTTCGATTCAAGCAAAGCCATCATGTCCCGCAAGATCCTCGTCACCAACGCACTGCCCTACGCCAATGGCGATATCCATCTCGGCCACCTGGTCGGGTACATCCAGTGCGATATCTGGGTGCGCTACCAGCGCATGCGGAGCAATACGGTGCACTACGTCTGCGCCGATGACACCCACGGCACGCCCGTCATGCTGCGCGCCGAAAAGGAAGGCATCTCCCCCGAGGCGCTGATCAACCGCGTGCATGGCGAACATCTGCGCGATTTCACCGACTTTGGCGTCGCATTCGACCACTACCACTCGACGCACAGCCCTGAGAACCGCGCCTACGCCGAAGACATCTACGGCAAGCTCAATACGGCCGCGCTGATCGACACCCGCTCCATCGAACAGTATTACGATCCGGTCAAGGAAATGTTCCTGCCCGACCGCTTCATCAAGGGCGAGTGCCCGAAGTGTGGCGCAGCCGACCAGTACGGCGACAACTGCGAGGTGTGTGGCGCCGCTTACGCACCGACCGAACTGAAGAACCCGTACTCGGCAGTGTCGGGTGCAAAGCCGGTACTCAAGACCTCCGAACACTACTTCTTCCGCCTGTCTGACGAGCGTGCCGTGGCCTTCCTGCGCGAATGGACACGCGGCAGCAATGCGGCCGGCACGCGCCGCCTGCAGGCTGAGGCTGCCAACAAGATGAAGGAATGGCTGGGCGAAGAGGGCGAGAACAAGCTCTCGGACTGGGACATCTCGCGCGATGCGCCCTACTTCGGCTTCGAGATCCCCGGCGCGCCGGGCAAGTACTTCTATGTCTGGCTCGACGCGCCGATCGGCTACCTGGCGAGCTTCAACAAGCTGGCGCAGAAGCGCGGCGACATCAGCGTCGAGGATTTCACCGACGCTGCGCGAGCAGAAGCCAGCGGCACCGAGATGGTCCACTTCATCGGCAAGGACATTCTCTACTTCCACGCCCTGTTCTGGCCTGCCATGCTGAAGTTCGCCGGCTACCGAACCCCGAGCCAGTTGTGTGTCAACGGTTTCCTGACCGTAGATGGCGCCAAGATGTCCAAGAGCCGCGGAACCTTCATCACCGCGCGCTCCTACGTGGAGCAGAAGCTCAACCCCGAGTGGCTGCGCTACTACTTTGCAGGCAAGTCCAACGGCACCATGGAAGACGTCGACCTCAACCTCGACGACATGATCGCAAAGGTCAATTCCGACCTCGTGGGCAAGTTCGTGAATATCGCAAGCCGCTGCGCAGGCTTCATCACCAAGCGCTTCGATGCCCGCCTTGCTGCGCCGGACGCTGCAGCAATCGCCGAGTTCGCTGCTGCATGGAATTCGGAGTCGATCGCGAACTGTTTTGAAGAGCGCGACTACAGTCGTGCCCTGCGCGAGATCATGCATCTGGCCGACCTCGCAAACCAGTACGTCAACGAACACAAACCGTGGGAGCTGGCCAAGCAGGAAGGCCAGGAAGCGCGCTTGCATGAGGTGTGCTCGACTGCGATGACCATGTTCCGCGACCTCACCCGCTACCTCAAGCCGGTGCTGCCCGCGCTCGCAGGACAGGTCGAAGCCTTCCTGTCTGTTCCCGAGATGAACTGGACCGGCACCTGGGAACCGCTCCCCGCCGGTCACACCATCAATGCCTACGCGCACCTGATGACCCGCATCGATCGCAAGCAGATCGACGCACTGCTCGAGGCCAATCGCGAATCGCTTGCACCGGCTGCCGCCGCGCCGGCGAAGGATGCCAAGACCGCGTCTTCGCAACAGCGCCATGCAGAAAAGCAGCAACACGCAGCGCCGGCATCCGAAGCCACGACAGGTCATATTTCGATCGATGACTTTACCAAGGTGGACCTGAGGATTGCGAAGATCGTCGACGCCAGCCATGTCGAAGGCGCAGACAAACTGATCCGGCTGCAACTCGATATCGGCGAGGAACGTCCGCGCCAGGTCTTTGCTGGCATCAAGTCGGCCTATGACCCGGCAACGCTCATCGGGCGAATGACTGTAATGGTGGCCAACCTCGCGCCGCGCAAGATGAAATTCGGCATGAGTGAGGGCATGGTGCTTGCTGCATCCGACCCCGAAGGCAAGACCGGCGGGCTTTACATCCTGTCGCCCGACGGCGGCGCAGCACCCGGCATGCGGGTGAAGTAAGCCCATGCCGCTGACGCCCTCGAAACGCTGGATCGCGCTGCAACGCGCCGGCCGAGGGCGTCTGTCTCCGTAAGCAGCAGCAACAGTGCCATGTCGCAAGACCGCATTACGGAGACATCATGAACATCAGGTTTCGCCCCAAACTGCTCGACACGCTGCACGGCTACGAACGCATTGGCTTCACCCAGGACTTGTCGTCCGGCATTACCGTAGGCGTCCTTGCCCTGCCGCTGGCAATGGCCTTTGCCATTGCGTCCGGGATGTCACCGACTGCGGGCATCTGGACCGCCATCGTCGCCGGCCTGCTGATCTCGCTGCTGGGCGGATCGCGGGTCCAGATCGGCGGCCCTACGGGTGCATTCATTCCGATCATCTACGCGATCGTGGTCGATCACGGCGTGCAGAACCTGCTGATCGCAACCATGATGTCGGGCGTCATGCTGCTGGCGATGGGCGCCTTTCGCCTCGGCAGCATGATCCGCTTCATTCCGCTGTCGGTGGTCATCGGCTTTACCAACGGTATTGCGGTCGTGATCTTCATGTCGCAGATCAAGGACTTCCTCGGCCTCAAGATCGACAACCTGCCAGGCGAGTTTTTCGCCAAGCTCGAAGCCCTTTACGCGGCACTCCCCACATTGCATCTGCCCACCATTGCAGTCGCATGTGCCTCGCTTGCCGTGCTGGTCCTGTGGAACAGGAGGGCGGTGCGTGTGCCATGGATGAAACGCCTTCCGGGCCCGCTTGCCGTGCTGATCATTGGCACCCTGGTGAATGCGATCTTCAGTCTGCCGGTCGACACCATTGGCAGCCGCTTTGGCGGCATCCCGCAAGAACTGCCCGAGATCGGACTGCCCGAACTCTCGCTCGGCAGCCTCGGCAAACTGATCGCACCTGCGCTCACCATCGCGCTGCTGGGCGCAATCGAATCCCTGCTGTCGGCACGTGTCGCCGACAGCCAGATTGACGACCGTCATGATCCCAACCAAGAATTGATGGCGCAAGGTATCGCCAACGTGGTCGCCCCACTGTTCGGCGGCTTTGCCGCGACCGGCGCGATTGCCCGCACCGCCACCAACATCCGGACCGGCGGCCGGACGCCCGTTGCAGGCATCATCCACGCCTTGGTGCTGCTGGCCATCGTCCTCGTGCTGGCCCCGTTCGCAAGCTACATTCCGCTAGCAACCCTTTCGGCCATCGTCGTCGTGGTCTCGATCAACATGGGCGAGTGGCACGCCTTTTCGCCGAACCAGCTCGCGCGCTACACCCTGGCCTATCGCACCATCCTGCTGGGCACCTTCTTCATCACCGTGATCTTCGACCTGACACTCGCAGTGGAGCTGGGCATGGTCATGGCCAGCCTGTTCTTCATCTACCGGATGTCAGACCTGACCCGTATCGAACGCATTCCGCTTGAGGAGCATTACGGCGTGGCGGGGGTAAGGCGGGCAGACGGTACGCCCCGGATTCTGGCCTACCGCATGTTCGGCAGCCTGTTCTTCGGCGCCGCCAACAAGCTCGAGAACCTGCTGCTGATGCAGGACGGCCATCCCGATGTCGTCATCCTGGATACCGACAAGGTCATCAACATCGACACCACGGGCCTGGACATCCTGCAGACGCTGCACCGGAATCTGCAAAAGCGGGGGGCGACACTGATTCTGTGCGGACTGAATTCGCAGCCGGGTTCGCTGGTTTTCCGTTCCGGGTTTCTCGACCAGCTCGGCGACGACAATGTCACATCGAACATTACCGAAGCCCTGATCCGGGCCCAGCGCATCCGTGGCGCCGGACCCGAAATCGCTTATACCTGAAGCATCCTGACGGAGGCAGGCCTATACCGAAACCCGCTCAGCCGCGGCGCGGTAATGGCGTTGGGCATCCTGCGGCCGCTCAAGCTGTTCCAGCAGGCGCGCCAGCGCAAGATGGGTTTCAACCGTTGGCTGGAGATTGAGCGAGGCTTCGAGGTAACTCTGCGCCTTGCCCCACAGTTGCGAAGCAATGCAAAGGCGGCCCAGCGCAAACAGCAACCCGGCATCGCGCGGGTGTGACTTGAGCCAGCCCTCGGCCTTCGCGAGACAGGCCACCTCGTCCCCCTCGCCCTCACCGCATCCTGCATACAGACGCGCAAGACCGTCGTCCCACTCGGCATCGAGCAGGCGCTCAAGCGTGCGACGCGCCAGCGCCCCCTGACCCGCTGCGGCCAACAGGGGCACGGCGCGCTCGACCAGGCGGCGGTCGGCCAGTTCGTCCGCAGGAATTTCGGACCACAGATGGGCAAGTGCCGCACCGTCACCCGCACATTCCTGCAGGCGCTCGATGTGCGCCCGTCGCAGCAGAGGCAGCGCCTGTTCTGCCGACAAGGCCTTGTGCTTGCGCAACTGGCGGGTCAGCTTCAATGCCTCTTCCCAGCGCTTGAGCGCCGACGCGACACGCAGCGACAGCCTCAGGGCGGCAATATGCCGGTGCCCCGCAAGCTTCAGCGTTTCCAGCGTTTCGGCCGCCTCGACGAATCGCCTCTGCTCGATCGCGAGCTCAGCCTCGGTCATCAAGCGTGCAACCCGGGCGTCCTCGCCCTGGTCCGCAGCACGTCCAAGCCAGATCCGGTAGCGGGTATCGTCATGCAGGGCGTGCGCCGCACGAGCGGCCACCAGTGCAGCCATCGCCGGACTCTCGCCGGAGGAAAACGCCGACGAAGCGAACTTGAGCGACTGCGTGAAACGCCCCTCGAACAGGGTCCGCAGCGCATCGCGCAGGGCCTGCCCAGCTTTCTCCCTGCGACGGCGCTCGCGCCACTGACCGACGACCGATGGCAAGGCCAGGGTGCGCCGAACCAGGCGGATCACGAAGTAGCCGAGCATGAAGCCCAGCACGAGCAGGACCAGCAACAGGTTGAGTGACAACTGCGCCCGCCAGGGCGGGAACACGACAAGCACGTAGCCGTCATTGGCGCCGGCCAGCATGGCCGCGCCAGCGGCAAGTGCGAATATGGCGATCAGCCAGAGCAGGGCTCGCATGTTCCGGCCCTCAGGACTGTGGCGCCGCAGCGGGCTTGTCGCCAGCCGGAGCGGGTTGAGCGGGGACGGCATCCTGAGCCGGATTCGCAGGCGCTGGCGTGACGGGCGGAGTCGCCGGAGCCGACGGCGCAGGTTCCGCAGCAGCAGCCGGAGGCACCGCCGCAGGCTTCGCAGCAGGCGCAGGCGCGGCACGCGCCGGGGCCTCACCACCGCGCGACTGCAGCAGACGCAACGCGGCAAAGCTGTTGGTCAACCCCTTGCGCTCAATGCTCACCGGCATCGCCTCAAGCGTACGCAACTCCTCGAGCACGAAATTCACGCGCTCGTCGCGCACATCGAAGAAACGCTCAACCCAGCTTCGCGCCTGTGCGAGATCGGCGGCATACGTCCGCCCATCGTGGGCCAGCAAGGCCAGACGTGCGGTCAGCAGGCGAATCTTGAGGTTCTCGCGCAGGAAGGTACTTTGAGCCGGCGCCAGCAGAACAGGCTCGGCAGCCGGATCGAGGCGCTCGACACGCACAAGGCCGCGCAGATCGTGCCAGACATCCAGTGCGAGCTGTTTGGCGAAGTCCAGCGCAGGAATGCCGCTGCTCTGCTCCACCTTTTCAGGCTCGCCCTCCGCGCCCTGCGGCCCACCGACAAAGGCGAGCGGCAATGCATCGGCACCTTCCAGCAGTCGTTCCAGACGCAGCGCCATTCCGGGCACATCAACCACGGGCATCTGCTTGAGCTGTTCGATGTCACTGACAAGCGCCCTGCGCAGGGGCGCAAGCTGCCCGCGATCATGCATCGCCAGCCGGGTCTCTGCGCCCTGCAAGGCAATCAGAGCGGCCTCGAGGTTGCCGGCCAGCTGCAGCTGCTGCGCGGCAATGGACACCGCCTGTTCGATTTCGGCCATCACGCCGTCTTCGCGCGAGCGGGAGAACTGCTGATACAGGGTTTCCAGCGCCGCGGCCTGGCCCTCGGTCTCCTCGACCTTGGACTCAAGCGCACCCAGCTTGCCCTGCAGGCTCGAGATCAGCTCCTGCTGCTGGCGCGCAATGGCGCGTGCCTCGGTTGCGACAGTGTCACCCTGCGTCAGCCTGCTTGCGAGCTCTTCGCGCAGGTCTGAGGCCTGCCCGCGGAACTCCCACGACTGCCACACGGCAAATCCCGCGCCGCCAATGGCAATGATGGCCAGCAGCAAGGCCCAGCCGGCCACACCGCTCTTGCGCGCAGGCTGCTCGGTGTTTGGTGTTTCGTCCCGACCGGACGTCTCCGGCGCATGTTCAGGGGCCGCTTCGGCTTTCGGAGCGGAGGACTGAGTCGCCTCTGGAGGCGGCTGAATGAGCGCAGGCGTTTCTTCTTTCATGCCGAGAGTTTAACCAAAATAGGAAATTATCGTGCGCAATGCGCCCTCGTCACCTGCCCCGGCTTCGATAACCCGGGCAAATCCGAGCTCACGACATTGCGCTGCTATGCGCGGATGCGATGCAAAAACGGGCACATCCGAAAGCAGCACCATCCCCGCTGCCCCGACGATATCCGCCAGATTCCGCGCCCCCTCGCTGCTACTGAGCAGCACCCCATCAACCTCACGCCGCTTCACCGGTTCGAGCAGGCGATCAGGCTCGACGTCCGGACAAAAACGTCTGTAGCAGCTTAGATACTCGACCTCGGCGCCCCGCGCAACAAGGGTTTCACCCAAGAGGTCGCGGCCACCATCTCCGCGCAGGACCAGAATCCGGTGTCCGCGGACGGCTGCGGGCGCAAATGCCGGCAGCGCGAGGACCGACTCCGAATCAAACCCGGACTCAGGCGCGATCACCTTATCGAAGCCACGCGCCGCCAGCGCGCGCTCACTTCCCTTGCCGACTGTTGCCACTCGCAGCGATGCAGGCCAGTCGCGCGCCACCAGCAAGCCATCGAGCGCATACCTCACCGCGTTCGGACTGACAAAAAAAGCAAGGTCGAAGGTGTCGAGCCGACCGGCAACCCGCTCGATCTCCGAGCGATCCGCAAGCGGACCGATCCCGATCACGGGAAAGCGCAAGGCAGTGCCGCCGCGCTGCTCGATCGCCCTGCACAGGCTTTCCGCCTGTTCCTGCGGCCGGGTGACGACGATCGTGCGCCCGTTCAGCGCATCCGATATCCGCTCGACCGCCTCCACGACCGCGGCTCGCCCGTTTCAGCCCAGCTCGGCCAGAATCTCCTCCGCGCCCTGGGCGCGAAGATCCTCGGCCAGCTCACGACCAATCCTTTCGGCATGCTCAACGGCGCCCTCGCGCTCGGAACGCAGGATGCGGCTGCCGTCCGGCAGCGCCACGAAACCGCGCAACCACAGCGCACCAGCGCGGACTTCCGCGTAGGCGCCGAGCGGCACCTCGCAACTGCCGGCAAGCGCACGTGCGACGGCACGCTCCGCACGAACGCAGGCAGAGGTGTCCGCGTCATTGAGCGGCTGCAGGCACTCGACGATGTCGCTGCGATTGGCCAGGCATTCGATGCCGAGCGCGCCCTGACCTGCAGACGGCAGCGAAATTTCGGCCGGCAAGGTGGAACGGATGCGCTCGCCGAGGCCAAGGCGCTTCAGGCCGGCAGCAGCGAGGATGATGGCATCGTACTGCCCCTCGTCGAGCTTGCGCAGCCGCGTGTCGAGATTGCCGCGCAGGCTGGTGACTGCAAGAAACGGGTACTGTGCATGCAACTGCGACTCGCGACGCAGCGATGAGGTCCCCACCACCGTGCCCGGCGGCATGTCGGCCAGCGATTCATAGCGGTTCGAGACGAAGGCATCGAGTGGAATCTCGCGCGCCGAAATGCAGCCCAGCGTGAATTCATCGCCAAGCGTCATGGGCACGTCCTTCATTGAATGCACGGCAATATCGGCCGTCCCGTCAAGCAGCGCCGTCTCGAGTTCCTTGACAAAAAGACCCTTGCCACCAACCTTGGCAAGCGGACGGTCGAGGATCTGGTCACCGCGCGTGGTCATGCCCAGAAGCTCGACCCGACAGGCGGGATACAATGCCTCGAGTCGCGCCTTCACATGCTCCGCCTGCCAGAGGGCAAGGCGGCTCTCACGGGTCGCAATGACGATGCGTTCGGGGGCGGAGATCGAAGAAGATGCAGGGGCGGAAAGGCTCACGTTAGGAGGACTCATGCTGGGAGAACGATTGTCATGCTGCTGAAGGCACATTTTTGCGGCAACGCAGCATCAGGGTTCGCACCAATGGCGCGCAGGCTGCTCGCAATTCTAGCATGCGTACCAATGACCCTGAGTGCAGCGCAGGGACTGCCCGCAGCGGAGAACTTGGCACAGGATGCAAGACGGATGCGGGCCGAGGCGCTGCCGATGGTGGTGCTCTACAGTCAGGCGGGTTGCACCTGGTGTGAAGAAGCCCGTCGCTATCTGGTGCCAATGTCGTCGGCTGCCGAAACCCGGGATCACGCGCTTTACCGGCAGGTTGATATCGACTCCGATGCCGCGCTAGTCGACTTCGAGGGCACCCGCACGACGCATCGCGAGTTTGCACGCGTCAGAAAGGTGCGCCTGACCCCGACCGTCGTGGTCTATGGGCCGGATGGCACCAGAATCGGCGAGGCCATTGTCGGCATGAGGCTGCCCGACTTTTACGGGCAATACCTCAGCAACGCGGTTGATGCTGCGCACACTACGCTGAACTCGAGAACACGCTGACCCCCCCTTCAACCCGACCCTCTTCAGACCGCCCATGACTCAAGACAAGGACGCGCCCCTGCGCGAAGACATCCGGCTACTAGGCCGCCTGCTCGGTGACACGGTTCGTGACCAGCAGGGCGAATCGAGCTTCGATCTCATCGAGCGCATCCGCCAGACCTCAGTGCGTTTCAGGCGCGACGACGACCTCGCCGCACGCCGCGAACTCGAGGGCATTCTGGACGCCCTGTCACGCGAGCAGACCATCCAGGTCGTGCGTGCATTCAGCTATTTCTCGCACCTTGCCAACATCGCCGAGGATCAGCACCACATCCGCCGCTCCCGCGCTCACCTGCTGGCCGGCTCAGCCCCCCGCGAAGGCAGTTTGGCGCACGCGATCGGCCACGCCATCGATCAGGACATTGCCAGTCCTGCCGAGCTCGCAGCCTTCTTCGACACCGCGCTGATCTCGCCGGTGCTGACGGCACACCCCACCGAAGTCCAGCGCAAGAGCATCCTCAACTGCCAGACCGTGGTCGCCAGGCTGCTCGACGAGCGCGACCGCATGCAGCTGACACCGGAAGAAGCCGAAAACAACCTCGAAGCCCTGCGCCGCGCGGTACTCACGCTGTGGCAGACCCGCATGCTGCGTCCGACCCGGCTGTCGGTGATCGACGAGGTCAGCAACGGCGTGTCCTACTTCGAAAGCACCTTCCTGCGCGAGCTTCCCCGGCTCTACGCCAGCCTGGAAGACCGTCTGAGCAAGGCTGATCCAGCCTTGGGGGCACTCGAACTGCCCCCATTCCTGCAGGTGGGGAGCTGGATCGGCGGTGACCGCGACGGCAACCCCTTCGTCACCGCCGAAGTGCTCGAGCAGGCCCTAAAGATGCAGGCCGCCGCTGCGCTGGGATACTACCTCGACGAATTGCACACGCTGGGCTCGCAACTGTCGCTGGCACATGGCCTCGTCAGCGCGTCGGACGCGCTGCTGGCCCTCGCCGAGCGCTCGCACGACAGCTCGCCGCACCGCAGCGACGAACCTTACCGGCGCGCCATTTCCGGCATCTACGCCCGCCTCTCGGCAACACACCGTGCGCTCCTCGGTAGCGACCCGATACGCCATGCAGTGGCCGATGCCGAGCCCTACCTGAACGTCGAAGCCTTTTTGGATGATCTCGACACCCTCCACCGCTCGCTGCAGGCAAATGGCAGCGCTGCGCTTGCGCGCGGGCGTCTGCGCCACCTGCGCCGGGCACTGCGGGTCTTCGGCTTCCACCTTGCGCCGATCGACCTGCGGCAGAACTCCGACGTCCACGAAAGAGTCATCGCAGAGCTGCTCGAAGTCGCCCGCCCGGGCACGGCCTACCTGGAGCAGGATGAGGAAGGCCGCTGTGCGCTGCTCCTCGAAGAACTCGCCACCGCCCGCCCGCTCGCGTCGCCGCACGTTCAGTACTCGGACGACTCGGAATCGGAACTCGCCATTTTCCGCGCAGCACGTGCCGCGCACCTGCGCTACGGCAAGGCCGCGATCCGCAACTGCATCATCTCCAAGACCGACAGCGTGTCCGATCTTCTCGAGCTCGCGGTACTGCTCAAGGAAGCTGGCCTGCTGCGACCGCTGGAGAACGCGCTGGACGTAAACCTCGTGCCGCTGTTCGAGACCATCGACGACCTGGAGAACGCCTCCATCATCATGGATCGCATGTTCTCGATCCCGAGCTACCGCAAGCTGCTGAGCGACGCGCGCCAGGACACTCAGGAAGTGATGCTGGGCTATTCCGACAGCAACAAGGACGGCGGCTTCCTGACCTCGGGCTGGGCGCTATACAAGGCCGAAGGCGAACTGGTCGAAACCTTCGCGCGCCACGGAGTCCGCCTTTGCCTGTTCCACGGCCGCGGCGGCTCGGTTGGCCGCGGTGGCGGCCCGAGCTACCAGGCCATCCTGGCCCAGCCCGAAGGTGCTGTGCAGGGACAGATCCGACTCACCGAACAGGGCGAAGTAATCGCCGCCAAGTACGGCCACCCTGAGGTAGGACGGCGCAACCTTGAAGTCCTGGTTGCTGCCACCGTCGAGAGCAGCTTGCGCCCGGCGGGCGCCGAGACCACCCCGGCCGCCTTCCTCGAGGCAATGCAGGCCTTGTCGGACACGGCGTTCAAGGCCTATCGCGGCCTGGTTTACGAAACACCGGGTTTCGAGCAGTACTTCTGGGAGTCGACCGTTATCTCCGAGATTGCGGGCCTCAACATCGGCTCGCGCCCGGCTTCGCGCAAGAAAGGCACGCGCATCGACGACCTGCGCGCGATCCCCTGGGTGTTTTCATGGTCGCAGTGCCGCCTGATGCTGCCGGGCTGGTTCGGCTTCGGCTCTGCCGTCAAGGCCTGGCTGCAAGCGAATCCTGCCGACGGCCTCGCAACGCTGCAGACGATGTACCGCGACTGGTCCTTCTTCGCCAGCCTGCTGTCCAATATGGATATGGTGCTGGCAAAGACCGACCTCGCCATTGCCTCGCGTTATGCCGCACTGGTGAAAGACGCCGATCTGCGCACCATGATCTTCGACCGCATTCGCGCCGAATGGAAAGATACGGTCGAGGTCCTGCTGGCGATCACCGGCCAGGATGACCTGCTTGCGGCCAATCCGCTGCTCAAGCGCTCGATCCGCAACCGTTTCCCCTACCTCGATCCGCTCAACCACGTGCAGGTCGAACTGTTGCGTCGTCACCGGGAACAAAACGACGACGAACGCATCCGCCTCGGCATTCACATTTCCATCAACGGGGTCGCAGCGGGTTTGCGCAACAGCGGGTAGTCGCTCGCGCCACCTTGGCGGCTTGCCGTTCTTTTCTTTACACTCGCGTCGCCGGCAGGTAGCGCAAGTCGCCGCAACGAGGAAGCAGGATGTGGTGCTCACAGGAAAGAGACATGCCGGCTGACGCTTGAAGCGTGCGCCGGCATGTCTCTTCGCGCTTATGTGGAGCCGTAATCGGTTTCACCAGCAATCAGCCGAGGTCCCCGTTCCTGATTCGGTTTTGGTTCCTGCCTGATTGATAGCAAGCGTCCCACACAGCGCATCTGCAGTCTGAGTGCCCTGTGGCGTGGCCTCGATCAAATAGGTCGTTGCCGTCACAGGCGTCCCTGCGCTGAGTCCGAAGGCATAGAAACCAGTCAAGTCCGCGGTGCAGGATACGGCAGGCACAGCCCCGACGTAGGTCATGTTTGTCGTGTAGTACCGCTCCATGAACTGTGCGTGCTCAAGGAGACACCCTGCTGCTGCGGCCCGTCGGGTCTTCAGCACATGTTGCTGATAACTGGGGTAAGCCACGGCAGCAAGAATGCCGACGATCGCAACCACGATCATCACTTCGATCAGCGTAAAACCTTTCGCGCCCTTCATGGCTCAATCCCTCACAATTTCGCGCCAGGAGATACGCCCGGTCCGCTTCGTCCCAATGTTGATCCGCATGTCCGCTATATCCCCGCTCGAACCGGCAACAATGAGTTGATCCCCGACGATTGTGGCCTCACCCGGCATGCCGACCTTCGGATCAAACGAGCCGACAACCGCACCCGACAGCTTGTCACCGCCATCAAACTTTCCGTCATCAGTCAAATCGAACGGGGAGTACTCAAGCCGCCCGCCCGTGTAGGGGTTGATTGCATTCACGTAACCACTCCCTCCCGCTTCGCACGGATCCGGATCCGGGATAATGCTGCTCGCGAGCATCACAGGCTCAAGAAAACTGTAGACGAGCGAGCGGGTCACGATGCGTTCGCCTCTGGCGGTCGGATCTTTAAGATCCAGATACCACCCTTTTTTCCCACTCATGTCATTACTGCTCGCTTCCGAGAACACCCTCACGCCGAAGCCGCCGACTGAACCGGATGTGCTGATCGTCCGCTGCTGAAGGTACGAACGTGATGTTACCTTCGTGCCGTCATCGATCACCCCGTACCACGACTGAACCTGCTTGTCGTTGGGGTCGCTGCCATACACATAGCTGCCGGTCCCGAAGAGCACGAATGTCTTCCCGTAATTCACGTCGCTCTTCACCGAATCAACCGAAATGGTCAATTGCGCATTGATCGGTTGCGGTACGCCGCTCGAATCCTTCGCGGTAAAGAGCGGCTCGGGCAAGCTTGTACTACTGGAGATAAAGTACGACTTCCAATTGCTTGAACTGGTATCACTTACGTCAAATCGCCAGACGTTGCCCTTAAGGTCGCCAGCATAAATCTTGTCGATTTTTCCATTGCCGTCAGCGTCGAGAAGAGTGGGCGTCGCCATCCCGTTGTCACTGCCCACCTTTGTATCAAGCTTCTTCAGCAAAGTGCCAGTTTCAAGGCTGAAGATGTAGAGCACCGCGTGGCCATTCACACTATTGTGCCCGTTTCCTACCACCACAACGGTATCACCGCTCTCGAGGGTTCCAATCTGCGGACGTCCGAGCATGTAGCCAAAATCGTCATCAGAGGCTGCGTTGTATTCCCACAAGGCGTTCGATTTGGAGAACGAAGTCGGCGTGGTCACGTTCAGGCCAAACAAGCCTTTTGCGCCACGCCCGGTTGACGCCACCAGAATATTTTTGCCGGGGGTCTGTGTCAGCGTCGACACTGCGATATCACCATCGGCAAAAAACGTATGGCTATACGTCGTTGACGCGAGCGTTGCGAGTTTGTCAAAGGTTAGACCGGGGAGATAGCCGAACAACTCGGCCCCCGTTGTTGCCGAGAACGCATGCAACATGCCGTCGTTTCCGCCGACAAACACCGTAGCGCTGTCTTTAACGTAATACGGCGACGAATGGACGATATCCCCTAGCAACTTGCTGCGCGTCCGGAACAGCCCGGCATTCTGAACCTCCTTGGCTTGGTCGCCCCTGAGGAAGTTAAGCACGTCTTCCGAGCCGAGCGCGGTTTGCTGCGAACTTGAAAGCCCCCCCCACGTGAAATCGACCCCCTTCGCCGAGCTGGCATCCCAGGAAAACAGTTTTCTCGCCCCTGCCGCAGGCACGCCATTCGACCCTTTCCAGGACGGAGAGGTGTTCACCCCCGAGGACGTGATTGAATATGCAAACAGCTCACCCTCCCAGGTCTTGCTGTTGAACTGCGTCTGGAACACCTTGCTGTCGGTCTGCAGCTGCTGACCGTTCGAGGTGATATTGCCCGCACTTGCACTGCGATCAACGATGGTGTCGAAACTCTTCTTCAGCGCCTCTTTCAGCTTGAGCGGATTCTGCACCAGGAAGTAGGTATCGGGAACGCCGTCACCATCTGCATCCCACTCCTGCGTCAGGTCAGGCTTGTTATTGTTGTTGCTGTCGACAAAACCGCCCCACTTCGCTGCGTACCACAGCGGATCCTTCAGCAGACTTGCCGTTGAAGATCCCGGCGTAAAGGTGCGGTTGCTGATAGAACCGTTGTAGGTGTTAGGCAGCCTTTTACATTCAGATTTCGAGCTGTTGCTCCCATCACAGTACCCCGGGTCCTCCCCTGGTGGCACGTTCAGATAATAGGAGCGATCCTTGTTTTCGTCCTGCACAACCAGATAGACGCCATCCTTGGTTGTGCCCGAAATGACGTAGCCCATGCTGTGCTGTATGCCACCCGCCTCGTACTCGGGGGTCAGTTTCACGCTCAACTCCCCGTTTGATTCGGCCGAAATTTCATAAACGACGATCGCGTCCATGTCATGGTCTGCACCCTGCTCGACGTCTTCAAAGTTGATGCGGAACTTTGCGTAGTAGCGACCATTGTTGATGGATGAATCGTAGTCGGCGCCGGACGACCCCGACGAGTTCGCGATGGTATCGACGTAGAAGTCGACAATCTGATTCGTCGGCTGAAAGCTGCCCTTGCTGTTGGAGATGCTTGATCCGCCCACCGACTTTGCGAAGGGAACAACGGTGATCCTGCTGCCCGAAGATGTTTTCGCTTCGATGCGCGGCAAGGGCGAACTCAGCACCACGGCATAGGTATCGACCGTCTGCGTGCCCTTGAGGTCGCTGCGTACGCTGTTCGCCTTGCCGAAATGCGCGACCGAGGCAGAATAGAAGCTGCCCTGCTTGGTCGGCTCCTCGGGTGCCAGGCCACGGATATTGCCCAGCGTCGTGACGGTCTTCGCAGTCGGCGCACCATCGTAGTTCGTGCCGACCTGGCCGATGTAGCGATTACCTGCGATTCCCGACTCGCCCGAGGTGATCGCCGTGGCGATATCCGACACGTTCATACCGCTCATGTCGCCCGAAAACGAACCGAAACTGCTCCCCGGCAACTGGTCCGAATCGAAGGAGGGATTGATACCCGAGACGACAAGCATGTTCGGGCGCGCGCACCATTGAGCGGCTGCCGCGCTGCTGCTCTCATAGGGGTCGTCCCATTTGGCCTCGGACAGACCAATATCCCCGTCATAGCTGCCGGAAGTCGAGAATTCCGAGGTGGCAATTTTCTTTCCGGCGAAATACCGCAAGGCTTCATACATCATCTCGCCGGTGGGATTGCCCCAGTCGACAAACTCGCCTTCCTTCATCGCCCGGGTCGTCACCCAGCCGCCTCGGTATTGATTACCGGTCGTACCGTTATTGAAGTCACGGATACGCAGGTTGTTGAGTGCATTGACGATTGTGGCCGATGCGGTGAATTGGCCAGTGGAGGTATCGACCTCATCCTTGAACGACGACACCACCTTGCGCAACACGCCGCCCGACATGCTCTTGTTGTAGCTGCCGGAGAGCAGGCCAAAGAGCATCGCCTCATTCTCGCCATACTCATGCAACAAGCCGATCGGCTTCAGACTTCCGTTCGGATAGGACTTGCACCCACCGTTATACGTCGCCGTACAGACTTCGACCCGCACAGTATAGTCAGTGCGCGACACCCCTCCGTGTTTGCTCTCCCTCAGCACAGGGCGCTCGGTAGATGCCCACTCCCAAACCCTCCAGCTACTGTCTTTCACGACTCGAAGCAAAGGCGCCTTGTCGCTGCAATTGGAAAGCGTTGAACACTTGACGCCGTCGGTGTCAGTCAGATTGCCGAAGAAATGACGTTTCCCACTGCCAGGTTGGGACAACGGAGTGTAGTCGCTGATATCGTACCCATCGACACTGGTGCTGGTGTACTCCTTGGCCCAGGAGTGTGCGTCCTGCGGAATATAGGCCCGGCGGAGTACGGTCTGCTTGTCAGTATCGACATCACGGTAGCCCCCGTAAAAGACCTTGCGCAAGGCATCGATACGGCTGGTTGTGGCGTAATTCAGCCAGTTGCCAGACCACTGCTTGCCTGAACACGTCCCCAGTGTGCCGGCCGTCGCAACGGGGGTAAACAGGTCCGTTTTTCCAGCCCCGCCCGAATGCGAGTAGCACAGCGTCGAGTCGAACAAACCGTAATATGTGATGGCCGGCTTGAACCGGGTATCGAGTGTGCCATCACCATCGATGTCACTGGCGTCGTTATACGCTTCGTAGAACAGCGTATGGTCGCGACCGACGACCATCATGCTCAATGGCACTGCCGATTGCGTCGCAACCAGCGGCGTTTCGGGAATCGTCGGCGCAGCGACGCTCGACAACGAGGTCCCCAGGCCGCAGCCCAGCACGGCAACAACGAAGAGGCTGCGGACACGCAATGCCGGGGTCAAACGGATATCAGAGTCAGTTTTCATTGTGCACCTCTCATTCGGTCGCGTAGATCGACTGCAGGATGACATTTGCGCGATCGCTGCCACTGCTACTGCGGGCGGTCACCCGATAACGTTTGCAATTCTGCGCACCAGTTGTCGGATCATCGATATTGCAAGGGAAGTTGCCCCCAAGGTATTCGACAAAATACTGCGGCGTTTCTGCCAGAGCGCCCAAACCGAGCCCGCCCGCGTTAGCCCAACCATTGAACCCGCTGTCGAGCCATCGGACACCGCAGTCCTTGTCTGGCTGCGAACACAACCCGGTCTGGCATGGGGAAGCAACACAGGTACTGTCGCTGTCGGTATGCACCCCCGCGTTGTCGAAACCTGGGTTGGGCGGCGCTGCGTCAGCCTGCGCCTGCGCAGCAGCCTCACCAACGCGTAACGCTGCCTCTGCCCCCTGGAAGCCGAGACTACGGTCATAGGCATTTGCCGTCATGCGCTCTTCCTGGGCAACCGTCCGGATACTGGACAGACCAAGCAAGGTCAGCACAATCAGCAGGATGAGGGAAACGATCAGCGCGGCACCGCGCTGAACAGTCGGGATCGGCATTGGTTTCATTCCACGATCTCCCGATGTCGAAGGCTGACCACATGCATCATCGTGCGCTTGAGAGTAGCTGCGTCGGACCCCACTGCATCGCGGGACTCAAGATCGAGAATGACTCTCACAGCAACAACCTGCGTCGCCGCGGGGGGGTTGTTCCACGACGCAATTGCAGATGCATCGGCATCGGCATAGGAAGCAGCCGGGTTTTTTCCCGTCCGCGTCAGATACTGCAACTGCATTCCCGTGACACCTCGCGCGATCTCCTCAGGCGAATCCTTCGCGCCATTGACGATGCGAAACAGCGAACGCCCACCTTGATCGTTGTAGCCGATGTACCAGGCGGTGGACCTGAACTTCGTCAGGAAAGCGTTATTGGAAAAATCGTATTGATTCCCGGTCACCGAAGCGCAGTCGGTCGGGAAGCCCAGCCCTTCGGAGCAGTTTCCCGGAGCTGAAGTGCTCGTGTCATGTTCAATAACTGCACTCGTGCCTGAGACGGCATTCGTCACCTGAAAAATCGCAGCCTGCTTGTAGTCACACACCATCAGCACATCGCCGCTGACAATTCCATGCGTTGTCGTATTGACGGTGAACTCTGCCGACGCTGGATCATGCGCTGTAATGACAATATTGTTATTCAAAGACCCGGTACGGATTGTCACCGCATCGGTCCCCGCAACCCGTGCGCCGGTTGTCGTGCCGAACGCCTTGTCGGGAAGCACGTCATTGTCGTCGTAGCCACGGATACCACCGGTATCCCAGTTGAGCCAGGATGACGTGCTGGCACCATTGACGACATTGGCCACCTGCGTCGTCCCGCAGGGATTACCCCCTGCCTCGCGGATCTCCCGCGCCATCAGTTCGAACGCCACCCGGGTGTTGTTCTGCATCTGGGAGAGGTTCTCATTGACCCTGAACGACTGGCGCTGCGCCAGGAACACGTTTGCGAGGCCAAGGAGCAGAAAAAGCCCTAGCGTCATCGCAATCATCAGTTCAATCAGCGTCAGGCCGGCCTGGGAGGTTTTTGGATGTCTTGACATTGTCATCACAGCCGCGTTGTGGTTTCGAACGTTTGCGTCGTGGAACCGCCCGCGCCGCGACTGTCGTCCCAGAAAATACGAACAGTGCAGGTGACACCGGCGCAGGTGATCTGGCCACAGGTGTTACCGTCGTCGGCGATGTGGTCCTTGAGCGCCTGCATCCAGAAATGATGGTCGTTGGACACCAGCGACCCGCCGACAGCAGGCACCGCACAGGTCTTGACCATGTTGTAGTTACCGCTCAAAGCATCCGCACGGTTGGCCCGCATTGCATCAAGCATGAAATAGCTGAGCATGACTGCCTGGGTGCGCTGAAAACTGCTCTGGTTGTTTTTCATCGCATTGATCTGCAGCGCAGCCATGCCGAGCAAACCGATCGACAACACAAGCACGGAAACAAGCACTTCGATCAGCGTGAATCCACTCTGCGCCTTTCTGCACAGGCGGCGGTCGTTCCTGTCAGCCGGCATGAATCACTCCCACGCGAACATTGATGACTGTGTCGGCGACCCCGGCCAGGCTAAGCGTGACCGTGCCAGCCGTGATCAGATTTGTGGCGCCATATGACAATCCATCGGCCTTGAAACGCACGCACGCATTGTCGGCTACCGACGTGGTATCCAACCCGTTCGTATTGACACCGACGCTGGAGTGCACTTCGCCGACCTTGATCGCTGTCCCAGCCAGATCAAGCACCTGCCACGCCTTGGTCGTCGGGTTGATACAGAAGCGAATGGAATCATTGCGCTTGATGGCTTCGCTCTTGGCGGCATACATGCCCGATACGACGTCGTTGGACGCTGCCGCGATGCGGCTGTTGGCGATCATGCCCTGAAAGCTCGGCACACCGACACCGATGAGGATCGCGAGGACAGCGAGCGTGACCATCAGTTCGATCAGCGAAAATCCCTTCGCGCGTCGGTGCCGGCGAAGAAGATACTGCCCTGACATCAAGTTTGAATTTTCTGGCATTGCACTTGGACTTACCATTACGCGTGAATTTACGTTAGCGCATGCCGAACGGCGGAGACAAGCACTGATGGACGGACGGTCGTTTTTTCAGGATAAGCGGGATGCAGGCGCCTGGCAGGCCGGTTGTCGGGTGGAGGGACTGCTCGTCTGCATTGCCTTGGGCATGGCCGTCGCCGCACTGCTCGCCGTCGCGCCGGGCGCGCCGGGCAATCGCTGGGAACGCTTTGGTCTCTTTGGTTTTTTTGGCCTGTGGATCGTACTCCCCTGGTACTTCCTTGTATGTGCGTTTTTGCGCCCTTTACAGCTCAAAGCCCGCTTCAAGGCGGCCGCCGCCCTGGCCGTGCTGTTTGTATGGTCGCTGGTGGTCGGCAGTATCACCCATGCTCTGATGCGGCCGCTGGACATCGTGGAGGAAAGCCAGTGGGCCTTCCTGCAGGATGTCGGAATGATCGGGGGAATTCTCACGCTTTCGCTCGGGCTGGTGAGCTGGCAGGCATCCCGTCTTCGCCACTGGCGAACGCGGTCGTCCGCCGCCGAACTGGAAGCATGGAGCGCGCGAATGCGCCCTCACTTCCTGTTCAACAGCCTCAACGGCATCACCGAACTCGTTGCAACCGATGCATCGCGCGCGGAGGAAATGATCGAAGCCCTCGCGCGGATGCTGCGAGCCAGCCTCGAAACCGGTGCCTCGGTACCCATCGCTCGAGAGCTCGAGGTGGTTCGCGATTACCTCGCACTCGAGTCCATGCGCCTGGAGGAGCGCCTGCGCGTGACCTGGACGCTACCTGAGCATCTTCCCGAGATCGAAGTACCCGCACTCTGCCTGCAGACCCTGGTCGAGAATGCTGTCCGCCACGGCGTGTGCCAGCGCGCTGAGGGCGGCGACATCAGTATTTCCATTGAGACCGGCGCTGACACCCTCGTCATCGCCATCGGCAACGACATTGCATCTGCTGGGCCAGGCGCTCACCCCGCGGAGGGGAACGGGATCGGGCTCAACAGCACCCGGACGCGGATCGATGCGTTTTATGGCACGCGTGCATCGCTGCAGACCGGGAGCGAAGATGGGCGCTTCTTTGCCCGCCTCAGCCTGCCCATCGCGGAACGGAGATCATGAAGACACTTGAAGTCCTGATCGTCGACGACGAACGACTGGCGCGCGCACGACTGCGGCGGCTACTGGCGGATCAAGCAGACATCCGAATCACCGGCGAAGCCGATGGCGCGGAGAGCCTGCGCGAGCACATCCGCAAGCACGTGCCTCATGTTGTCATCCTCGACATCGAAATGCAGGGCGAAGATGGCATCTCGCTGGGGCACTGGCTGGCGGAACTCGCCAACCCGCCGGCAGTGATCTTCCTGACCGCGCACCGCGAATTCGCCCTCGATGCGTTTTCGGCACGGGCCGCGGGATACCTGCTCAAGCCCGTCAGCGCAGCGCAATTGATCGATGCGCTGCATACGGTGCAACGCCCTACGCGCGCCACCCAGACCACAAACCAGGACGCACCTTTGCCCATGCTTTCGGTTCTTGCCGGACGACGCTCGCGCCTTGTCCCTGCGGACGAAATCCTGGCCTTCCGGGCTGAAGACAAGGGCGTGACCGCGTTCACCCGTCAGGGTCGGTTCTTCGTCGATGACAGCCTGAAGGAACTCGAAGCCCGCTTCGAGCCCGCAGGTTTCCTGCGCGCTCACCGTGCCTGGCTGATCTCCCGTGCAGCCGTGCGCTCGATCGAGCGCGATGCGGTCGGACACCACTGGCTTGAGATGGACGAAGTAGGCGAACCCGTTCCCGTCAGCCGGAGGCAGTTATCGCGCCTGCAGGCGTCGTTACGCCCTTAGCACCCCACCCTGGGGACGAAACAGAGCGCTCCCTTCCTCTATACTGTCGGTCTAGCACAGGCCGGCGGAAACGATCGCCCACCGCGAACGACGCCGGCCGCACCTCAGCCCGCACTCTCAAAGTATCAGACATCATGACAGACGCTACCTCATCTCAGCCCGCCAAAGCCTGGTCGGGTCGCTTTTCCGAACCGGTATCGGACCTGGTCAAGCGCTACACCGCATCGGTTACTTTCGACCAGCGCATGGCCGCGCAGGACATCCGCGGCTCGCTCGCCCACGCAAAGATGCTCGCCCGCCAAGGCATTATCGGCGCCAGCGATTTTGCGGACATCGAGCGCGGCATGGCCCAGATTGTGGGCGAAATCGAGCGCGGCGAGTTCGTCTGGAGCCTTGACGACGAAGACGTCCACCTGAACATCGAGAAGCGCCTCACCGCGCTCGTCGGCGACGCTGGCAAGCGCCTGCACACCGGCCGCAGCCGCAACGACCAGGTCGCAACCGACATCCGCCTGTGGTTGCGCGATGCAATCGACCAGACGCTTGAGCTGATCGGCGACTTCCAGCGCAACCTGCTCGACATTGCCGAACAGCACGCGGACACGCCGATGCCCGGCTTCACTCACCTGCAGGTGGCGCAGCCGGTTACCTTCGGTCATCACCTGATGGCCTATTACGAGATGAGCCGGCGCGACGCCGAGCGCTTCGCCGACTGCCACAAACGCGTCAACCGCCTGCCGCTGGGCTCGGCCGCGCTGGCCGGCACCAGCTACCCGATCGACCGCGAATTCGTGGCCACCGAACTCGGCTTCGACGAGGTCTGCTACAACTCGCTAGACGCCGTCAGCGATCGTGACTTCGCCATCGAGTTCTGTGCCGCAGCCGCACTGCTGATGACGCATCTGTCGCGCCTGTCCGAAGAACTCATTCTGTGGATGAGCCCGCGCGTCGGCTTCATCGACCTCGCCGACCGCTTCTGCACCGGCTCGAGCATCATGCCGCAGAAGAAAAACCCCGACGTCCCCGAACTCGTGCGCGGCAAGACCGGGCGTACCAACGGCAACCTGATTGCACTGCTGACCCTGATGAAGGGCCAGCCGCTGGCCTACAACAAGGACAATCAGGAAGACAAAGAGCCGCTGTACGACACCGCCGACACCGTCATCGACACGCTGCGCATCTACGCCGACATGATCACCGGCATCAAGGTGAAGGCCGACAACATGCGCGGCGCGCTGTCGCAGGGCTTTGCCACCGCGACCGACCTCGCCGACTATCTCGTCAAGCAGGGCCTGCCCTTCCGCGACGCGCACGAGGCCGTTGCGCTGGCAGTACGCGCTGCCGAGCAACGCGGCTGCGACCTGCCCCAGTTCACCCTGGACGAGTTGCGCGCAGCCATGGCCGAAGTACCCGGTGCGGCCGAGCGCGCCGGCCCGGAAATTTTCGCGGTACTCACCATCGAAGGCTCACTTGCATCCCGTAATCATGTGGGTGGCACCGCACCCGATCAGGTTCGGGCAGCCATTTCGCGCGCGCGCAAGCAGCTGGGCTGAGGGATCATGCAGGTGGAGCGGATCGGAAAGTACGAGATTCGCAGCCTTCTTGGCGAAGGGGCGACCAGTGCCGTCTATCTGGCATGGGACGCCTTCCACCAGCGTGAAGTCGCACTCAAGCAGCTGTATCCGGAGCTCGTCAGCGACCGCGACCGCGGCCGCCTCTATCGTCAGCTCATGCTCAACGAGGCGGCCCTCGCCGGCAAACTCACCCACCCGCACATCGCCCAGATCTACGATGCAGTCATCGACGACAACGACGCCTATGTGGTGATGGAGTTCGTGCCGGGCGGAACGCTCGAGGCGCTGGTGCGTCCCGACAGCCTGCCGCCATTCGAGCGCCTGATCGAGATCATCTTCAAGTGCAGCCGGGCGCTCGATTACGCCTTCCACCAGGGCGTCACCCACCGCGACATCAAACCCGCCAACATCCTGTTGTACAAGCCCGACGGTAGCGACATCCGCATCTCGGACTTCGGCGCGGCCCTGCAAAAGGCAAGCGAGACCACCCAGATCGCGGGCATCGGCTCGCCGGCCTACATGTCGCCGCAGCAGGTGCGCGAGATGCCGCTGGATCATCGCACCGACATCTATTCGCTCGGTGTGGTGATGTACCAGATGCTGACCGGCCGCCTGCCTTTCGAGGCCGACAACAACTACAGCCTGATCTACCGCATCGCCAACGACACCCCACAGCCTCCGATCGAACTGCGGCCCGAGATCCCCGAGGCACTCGACACCATCGTGCGCCGCGCGATGGAAAAGGAACTCGACCGCCGCTACCAGAGCTGGGCCGAGTTTTCGCACGACCTCGCGCTGGCGTTTCGCAACCGCAGTGTCGCGCTGGACCGGAAGACCCTCCCCGAGGCGGAAAAATTCCAGACCTTGCGCAGCATTGCCTTTTTTCGCGAATTCGCCGATGCCGAGTTGTGGGAGATCATCACACTGACGCAATGGAGCCACCTGCAACCCGGCACCATGATCATGAAGGAAGGTGAAGCGGGCGATCACTTCTGCTTTCTTGCTGAAGGTGAGGCAAGAGTCAAGAAACGGGGCAAATTGCTGAATGTACTCAGCGCCGGCGAGTGCTTCGGCGAGATGGCACTGTTCTCGGCCGGCGGCGGCATCCGCTCAGCCTCAATCGAAGCTGCCACCGAGGTCGAAGTCATCACCATGCGCGCGCGGGCACTGCAGCGCGCATCCGACACCTGCCGCATGCATTTCTACAAGGCATTTCTGGAAGTGCTGTCTACACGGCTGTCGCTCATGAGTGCGCGGATTGCGAACCTTTGAATCCGTGGATGCTGCTGGCCAGCAGCGCCTCCATCAGTTCGAATCTGTCGGTGTTTTTTACACTATCGCCTAAGAGATACATCCTCCACGCTTGGCCCGGCTCGGGGTGCAATGGAGATTCGCTTTTCCCGCTCAAACCCGGCGCTGCAATTCATCGTGGGAAAGGTCAAGGAATACAGGGCGTTGTACGCGAACGAAGACTGGCATGGCGCCAAGCCAATGCGCGTCGGCGCATTTTCAATCAAAACCGCACAGCATCAAGGCATCAAATTTGCTTCTAACCGTCGAAACGTGCATTTTGCCGCAAACAGCGCGCAGCACCGCCTGTTAAAATGCGTCATGCGCAGCAGAAAAATTCCGGAGCACGCCATGAATAACGAACCTGATCTGCACTCTGAAGACTCACCTGAGCAGCCCGGCAGCTTGAGCCGTCGTTCGGCACTAAAACGCGCGGCAGGGGCAGGCATCATCATGAGTTCCCTCGCGTCGGGAAGCGCACTTGCGTCCATCAGCTGCCAGAAATATTCAAACTGGATGTCTGGAAAGCTCAATAGTGGAAGCCCTGGCAGGCCGGATACCTTCACTTGTGCGCTGGGGAGATCGCCCGGCTTCTGGGGAAACTCAGTCAAGGCTAATGGAACCTGCTCGCGCTCTCTGAACAACAACTTTTCTGGCATGTGCGACGCGGTCAAGGCTGTCTTCAACAGCGCCTTTGCCTCAGTATTCGCGGGGGGCAGCAGCCAGACCTTCGGACACATCCTCAATAATGAGGGTCGAAACTTTGGAAGCGGCATCAACGTCGATCGCGCGTTCTGTGCAGCCTATTTCAATGCGCGCTTCTTCACCGGCTATCCGCTTACCACAGCCGATCTGACAGTATTGTTTTCCAAGATCGGGACACCGGGCTTTGACGGAGAGGACATCAAGGACTACCTTGAATCGACCTATGAGGCCGGTTGAAATAGAACGGTAGGCAAAGTGTCCGCCACTCAGCACGACAGGTGCGCACCGGCCACTCGAGTCGCTTTCAAGTCATCAGTTGTTTCATCGGCGGTGCACGACGGCGAACGTGCGCTGCTTGATTTGGGTACAGGCAAGATCATCGTCGTTGACGAAATGGAATACTGTCGCATGCAGAACAGTGCAAACGCACCCGAACTGCTGCTATATGAAGATCTAGCAAGGGCAGGTTTCATTGAGCACCCCGACACCGTTCGACAAACTCGCTAATATCGACGAATCGCGAACTATCGCAGCGCTTGGCGGACCAGGTCTGATTCTCGACCTTGGCCCCTTGCTCGCGAGAGTTCGCGTGCGTAACCGTCAGGTTGCCCGGCAACTGCTAGGCCTCTACGGTGAGTTCCCCTCCACCCTCGAAGATGGCTTTGCTCACCTCGATGTAGAAGTCGGCCGCAGACCGTGGCCGACAAGCCTGTTCAAACCGCAAGCCCGCTTCATCAGCGACGGCCACGAGCCATTTGTCCCCCTACCCGAAGCGCACGCACTTCCGCTCATTGAGTGGGGCATGAACTGGACGATCGCGACCAGGGTCCCAAACTTCCTGATCGTCCACGCTGCCGTTATCGCACTGGACGATCGGGCAATCGTGCTGCCCGGAATCCCTGGCGCAGGGAAAAGCACCCTCTGTGCCGCGCTTGTCGCAGCAGGCTGGCGCCTTCTTTCCGATGAATTCGCGCTGATTCACCCCGATACGCTACAGATACATCCCATTCCGCGCCCGATCAGTCTCAAGAACGCCTCGATCGACATTATTCGCGCCCGCTGGCCGGACGCCTGGAGCTCCCCTCCCGTCCTCGATACAAGCAAGGGTTCGGTGTCACTATTCCGACCACCGACTGAAAGCGTGCATTCGATGAAGCGCACCGCTTCGGCAACGAGCGTGATTTTTCCGAAGTACGCTTCCGGAAAAGACCTGAGTTTCGAGGCAATTCCAAGAGCACGCGCCTTGGCAAGACTTTCTGAGCACGTGGTCAACTTCACCGAACTCCCACGCAAACATTTCGGCGTAATGGACCGCTTGTTCAAATTTTGCCAAGCGGCCGATCTGGAGTACTCGGACCTTGACCAAGCCATCAGCCATCTTGGATCACTTATCCGGTCGGACAATGAGCAGAATGCTTGAAGAAGTTCTACTGGAGCCCTCACGCAGCCTCAAGCTGAGTCTCACGGAATGGGACCAACTCATTGCCAGCGCCCGCTCTGCGCAATTGCTCGCGCGCCTGGCTTGGCTCATGCGGACACACGAACTTGGACCTGCACTCCCCGAGGTGATATCCGACTTCCTGCTCGCCCACGAGGCACTTGCAGACGCGCAGCATGAAGCCGTTCACCTGGAAGCTCACGAAGTTCTTCGAGCGGTGGCAAAGACAGACTGCCCGGTCATTTTCCTGAAAGGCAGTGCTTACGTCCTGTCCGGCCAGCCCGTCAGGCATGGACGCTTGCTCGGGGACATCGACATCATGGTTCCCCGCAAGCACATCGCTGATGTCGAACTGATGCTGAAGCTTGGCGGCTGGAGCAACGCACATCATTCGCAGTACGATCAGCGCTACTATCGCCGGTGGATGCACGAGCTTCCCGCGATGATCCACCGGACCCGTGGCGTCGTACTCGACGTGCACCACACAATTCTGCCGCCCACTTCTCGCTCACAGCTGAACGCCGGGAAGCTGTTCAGTCACGCCAGGCCTCTTGAGGGACTAAGCAACGCATTCGTTTTGAGCGAGGCCGACTCGCTCATACATTGCGCCACACATCTGTTTCACGAAGGCGAGTTCGAAAAAGGCCTTCGTGACCTTCACGACTTCCACCTTCTTCTTGAAACAGCGATTGAAACCGGACTCGACGAATCGGGACTCGCCGAGCGCGCCAGAGAACTTGATCTTGCCTGGCCGCTTTATCTCGCGCTCCGATACAATCAACGGGTCTTTGGCACTTCGGTCGCAACGCGAGCCCTGGAACTGCTTCGAAAGAACTGCGCCCCCTCGCAAGCCAGGCTGCGGTTGCTGGACAGTCTCTACGAGCGCGCACTGCGTGCTCATCATCCCCGCGCCCAGAATACGAATTCAGGATTTGCGCTGTGGTTGCTGTTCGTGCGGTCGCACTGGCTGCGCATGCCGCCCCACCTCCTGACCTACCACCTGAGCCGCAAGGCGATCATGCGAATGATGGGCAGCAGCAGCGAAGGGCATGGCTGACAGGGCAATCCGCGCACACTCCGCTGCTGAACACGCTCAGGTTCAGCCTTAGACGATCCCGGCATCCTTCAGCATCTGCTGCATCTCGCCGCTCTGGTACATCTCGCGCATGATGTCCGATCCGCCGACAAACTCGCCGTTAACGTAAAGCTGCGGAATGGTCGGCCAGTTGGCGAACTGCTTGATGCCCTGGCGGATAGCTTCGTCTGCGAGCACGTTCACCGTATGGAGGTTCTTCACGCCACAGGCGCTGAGAATCTGCACCGCGGTCGACGAGAAACCGCACTGCGGGAACTGCGGCGTACCCTTCATGTAGAGCACGACGGGGTTGGTGGTGACCTGCTCGCGGATGACGTCCTGAGTGTCCATTTTTCGTACCTGTAAAAGTTGAGTTAAATAGTCGGGTAAATTTTAGGCCTGCGTCTGCCGACCGTCAATGACTCAGACAACAACGACGTCAGACGCGGCCAAGCCAGCGTCCGCCTGATACCCGTTCGATACCTGCAAGATCCTTCCACGACGCAATCCCGGCAAACCCCGCATCGGCCAGCAGGCCGCGCACGGCCGACGCCTGATCGTAGCCATGCTCAAGGAAGAGCCAGCCCTCTGCCTCCAGATGAGCCGGTGCGCGGGCGACGATTTCTGCCAGATCATCGAGACCCGCAGGCCCGGCAGCAAGTGCGGTGCGGGGCTCGAAGCGCAGGTCGCCCTGCTCCAGATGCTCATCGGCCGATGCGATATAGGGTGGATTGGCGACGATGAGCTGAAAGCGCTCCTCGCCCAGCCCGGCAAACCAGTCGCTCTGCACGAAGGACACGCTCGCCCCCAGACGCGCGGCATTGGCCATCGCCACCCACAGCGCCTCGCGCGAGCGGTCGATTGCGGTGACATCCGCGCCCTCGAGTTCGAGCGCAAGCGTGACGGCAAGTGCGCCCGACCCCGTACCCAGATCGAGCAAGCGCGCCCGCTGCATGCCCGAAACGTGCGCCACGGCCAGTTCGACCAGCAGTTCGGTATCCGGGCGCGGAATCAGCACGGCAGGGGTGACCATGAATTCGCGCCCGTAGAATTCGCGCTCGCCGGTAAGGTAGGCCACGGGCTCGCCGGCTACGCGGCGCTCAACCAGCTCGCGGTAACGGGCCCAGTCTGCTGACTCCAGCGTGGTTTCGGGCCACGCGATCAGGCGCGACGCCGGGCACTGCAGCACGTGGCGCAGCAGCACCCGGGCCTCCATCAGGTCGATGCGCTGCTTTGCCCAGCCGAGGGCTCCTGCGATGTCGGTCATCGCGCTCATGCTCAATCGTCCGCCAGCGCGGCAAGCAGGTCCGCCTGATGCTCGAGCACCAGCGCGTCAATCAGTTCGTCCAGATCGCCCTCCATGACTGCATCGAGCCGGTAGAGCGTCAGGTTGATGCGATGATCGGTCACCCTGCCCTGCGGAAAGTTGTAGGTGCGGATGCGCTCCGAGCGGTCACCGCTGCCAACCAGACTTTTCCGGGTTGCCGCCTCGGAGGCCTGACGGGCACGCAACTGGGCATCATTGAGCCTCGCCGCCAGCACCGCCATGGCCTGCGCCTTGTTGCGGTGCTGCGACCGGTCGTCCTGACACTCCACGACAAGCCCGGTGGGCACGTGGGTAATACGCACGGCGGAGTCGGTCTTGTTGATGTGCTGGCCGCCCGCGCCGGAGGCACGGAAGGTGTCGATGCGCAGATCGGCAGGATTGATCTCGATGGCGTCGAGTTCGTCCGCCTCCGGCATGACCGCCACCGTACACGCCGAGGTGTGAATGCGGCCCTGGGTCTCGGTGACCGGGATACGCTGCACCCGGTGCCCGCCCGACTCGAACTTCAGCTTCGAGTAGGCACCGCTGCCCACCACCCGCGCAATGACCTCGCGGTAGCCACCGAGATCTGATTCGTTCGCCGACACGATCTCAACCTTCCAGCGCTGGCGCTCGGCGAAGCGGGTGTACATGCGCAGCAGATCGCCGGCAAACAGTGCGGCCTCGTCGCCGCCCGTACCGGCGCGGATCTCCAGAAAGAGGTTGCGCTCGTCGTTCGGATCGCGCGGCAGCAGCGCAAGCTGGAGCGCATCCTCGAGTTCGGCAATCCGCGTCTCGCCGGACTCCAGCTCCATTCGGCCCAGCTCACGCATCTCGGGGTCGTCGAGCATCTCACGCGCGGTTGCGCAGTCGGCTTCGGCCTGGCGCCAGGAATGGTACAGCGCCACCACCGGTTCGATCTCGGCACGCTCCCGCGACAGATCACGGAACGCGTTCATGTCGCGCGCGCCCTCCTCCGACGAGAGCTCGCGATCGAGCTCTTCCAGACGCCCGGTGAGATGTTCCAGCTTGTCGCGAATGCTCTGCTTCATTGAATCAACGAGATGCACCCGGACGCCTCGGCGTCCGTGGCGGCCGACCTTCGGCTAGTGGTGAGACGGAAGATTGAAGAGTCGCTGCACGATGCGCCCGGCCTCGACATGCTGCTCGCCTTCCGACTGATTCAGGAAGCGCGTGGGGCCGTGCATCAACTTGTTGGTGAGACCATGCGACAGCGCCTCAAGCACCTGCTGCGGGTCGTCGCCGCGAGCGAGCAGACGGAGTGCGCGCTCGACCTCGGCTTCGCGAACACCCTCCGCGTGCTGACGCAAGGCACGAATGGTCGGTACTGCATCGCGGACCTGCATCCAGTGCAGAAATCCATCGACACGCGTATCGATGATGCCCTCGGCCTCGATCACGGCCTGCTGCCGCGACTCCATGCCGGCGTCAACCACTTGCGCAAGGTCATCGACCGTGTAGAGGAAGACATCATCCAGCCCGGCGATCTCCGGCTCGATGTCGCGCGGCACGGCAAGATCGACCATCACCATCGGGCGATGACGGCGCGCCTTGACCGCACGTTCGGCCATGCCCAGGCCGACGATCGGCAAGGGCGAGGCCGTACAGGACACAACGACGTCGAAGCGCGGCAGCATCTCGCCGATCCGGTCGATACGCATGGTGTCCGCGCCGAACCGCCCCGCGACCGCAAGTGCGCGCTCTTCGGTGCGATTGGCAACCGTCATCGACTTGGGGTTTGCGCCGGCAAAGTGGGCTGCACAGAGTTCGACCATCTCGCCCGCACCAATGAACAGCACGTGCTGATCGGAGACCTGACCGAAAATGCGTTCGGTGAGGTTGACCGCCGCGGCGGCCATCGACACCGTGTTGGCCCCAATTGCCGTCGTCGAGCGCACTTCCTTGGCGACGGCGAAGGTGCTCTGGAACAGCTTGTGGAGCAAGGTGCCCATCGTGCCGGCCTGCTCTGCGCGCCGGACGGCGTCCTTGACCTGTCCCAGGATCTGGGGCTCGCCGATCACCATGGAATCGAGCCCGCTCGCCACCCTGAATACATGCCTGATGGCATCGCGCTCGGGGTGCGAATACAGATAGGGGGCAACCTCGGTAAGCGGCAGCCGATGGAAATCGGCAAGCCAGTCGGCAGCGTGCTGCGGTTGCTCGGCGGCAAAATACAACTCGGTGCGATTGCAGGTGGACAGAATCGCCGCCTCGCGCACTGCCGACCCCTGCGTCAGGTCATGCAGCGCCTGATCGAGCCGCTCAGGCTGAAACGCCACGCGCTCACGGATCGCGAGCGGTGCGGTATGGTGATTCAGGCCGAGAGCGTAGAGTTGCATTCAGGAAGTGGGGCCAAGCGTCAGGGCAAATTATATCAAACCGAAAATGCAGCCAAGAATGCGCTAAATCAAGCGCTTCCGGTAACGCCAAAAGAAAACGGGCCAGCACCCATGGTGGCCCGCTCATTCCAGCCTCAAGCGAAATCACACTCACCGACGCGCAGCGCCAGCCGTGCTCTGTACGGCCGATTATAGCGCAAACACCAACTTCCCCCCCTCGCCAGAGTGGGGTAGGCTCATTGAATAAATGAGCCTGCCGGCCACGAAAAGAACATCAGGTGCACGCTGACTGCACCACGCCGGAGGCCATCCAGGCATGTCAAAACAACGAGGAGACCGTCGTGATGCCCGCACCCACCGATGCAGCCAGCAACAGCCAGATCGAAGACGTGGTGGCAATGATCCACGCGAAACTGCCCGCAGAGCAGGCAGAAGCAGCGGAACCATTCGTTCGCAAGTACTTCAGCCAGGTCGATATCGATGACCTCGCCGAGCGCGACGTCGCCGATCTGTACGGCGCGGTACTGAGCCACTGGCAGTTTGCGCGCCAGCACGACGACGGCCTGAAACTGCGGGTGTACAACCCCCGCATCGACGAGCACGGATGGGAGTCCACCCACACCGTCATCGAAATGGTCGGCAAGGACATGCCTTTCCTCGTCGATTCGATCGGCATCGAGGTCAATCGGCAGGGACTCACCCTGCACCTGATCATTCACCCGGTCATTCCGGTGATTCGCGATGCACAGGGGCTGCTCGTCAAGGTTGCGGATGCCGCCGATGAGGACGGCGCGCACTACGAGTCGATCATCCATGTCGAAGTCGATCGCCGCACCAACCCGGACGAGCTTGACGCGATCCGGACCGGCATCACCCGCGTTTTGCAGGATGTGAACGCTGCGGTTGCCGACTGGCCGGCCATGAAGCAGCGTCTCGATGACGTGATTGCCGAAACGGCCACCACTACCGCCCCGGAAACCCCGGAAGACATCGCCGAAGCCCGGGCCTTTCTGGAGTGGATGGCGGACGACAACTTCGTGCTGCTCGGCTGTCGCGACTACGATCTGATCAGCGAGGGCGGTGACAACGAGTTGCGCATTCGCAGCGGCTCCGGCATCGGTCTGCTGCGTGAATCGGGCGACAACCTGCAATCCCAGTCATTCGCGGCCCTGCCGCCGCAGCTCAAGGCGCAGGCCCACCTCCCCACCCTGCTGACCATCACCAAGTCGAATACACGCTCGACCATCCACCGTCAGGGCTATCTCGACCACGTCAGCGTCAAGACTTTCGATGCCGAGGGACACGTCACCGGCGAGCGCCGCATCATCGGCCTGCTCACCTCCACCGCCTACAACACCAACCCCAAACGCATCCCGCTGCTGCGGCGCAAACTGCAGACGGTGATCGCGCAGGCGGGCCTGCTGCCCGGCAGCCACGCCGGCAAGGCGCTGGCAACAATTCTCGAGCAGTATCCGCGCGATGAGCTGTTTCAGAGTTCGACCGACGAGTTGTTCAACACCGCGACCGGCATTCTCCGTCTCGGCGAACGTCAGCGCATCCGCCTGTTCGTGCGCTGCGATGCCTTTGCCCGCTTCGTTTCCTGCCTGATCTACGTCCCGCGGGAAAATTACAATACCGAGCAGCGCAAGCGCATGCAGGCGGTGCTCATGGAGTCCTTTGGCGGCGTTGCATCCGAATTCGAGGTGCACTTCTCCGAATCCGCCCTGGCCCGCGTGCTGATTACCGTCCGCACCAAGGACTCGACGATTCCGCCGTTTGACGTACGCGAAGTCGAAGCCCGCCTGGTCAGTGTGGCGCGGCGCTGGGAAGACGGTCTGCAGCAGGCCTTGCTCGAACATCACGGTGAAGAGCACGGCATGTCGCTGTGCCGGCGCTACCTCAACGCATTCCCCGCCGGCTACCGCGAGGACTACGCTGCGCGCAACGCGGTGCACGACATCGAACTCATGGAGTCGATCGAGGCCAGCGACGGCCTGGCCATGAATCTTTACGTGCCGCTTGAGGCGTCTGCGGGCCGCCTCCACTTCAAGCTGTTCTACGCAGATACGCCGGTCCCGCTCTCGCTGAGCCTGCCGATGCTTGAGCGCACCGGGGTCAAGGTGGTCGAAGAGCGCCCCTACCGCATCGAGCGGCAGGACGGCTCCCTGGTGTGGATGCACGACTTCGGCATGACCTTTGCCGGTGTCGACAAACTGAATCTGGAACAACTGCGACCGCTGTTTCACGCCGTATTCCGGCGCGCCTGGCAGGGTGCGATCGAGAACGACGACTTCAACCGCCTGACCCTGCTGGCTGGCCTCGACTGGCGCGAAATCAGCATGTTGCGCGCCTACGCCAAGCACATGAAACAGGCGGCCTTCACTTTCAGCCAGACCTACATGGAGCAAACCCTGGCCAACTACCCGGCGCTCACCGCGCAACTGGCCAGACTGTTCCGCGCGCGCTTCGACCCCGCCGGTGAGCGCGAACGCAGCGCCCGCTGCGAGCGCATCGTGGAGGAGATCAACGCCACGCTCGACAGCGTTGCCAACCTCGACGAGGACCGCATCCTGCGCCAGTTCCTGGCCATGATCCAGGCCACGCTGCGCACCAACTTCTATCAGCCCGGCAAGGACGGCGCGCCCAAGCCCTACCTTTCATTCAAGCTCGACCCCTCGCAGATCCCCAACCTGCCTCAGCCCAAGCCGATGTTCGAGATCTTCGTCTACTCGCCGCGGGTCGAGGGGGTGCACCTGCGCGGCGGCAAGGTCGCACGTGGCGGGCTGCGCTGGTCTGACCGGATGGAAGACTTCCGTACCGAGATCCTCGGTCTGGTTAAAGCTCAGATCGTCAAGAATGCGGTGATCGTGCCGGTGGGATCCAAAGGCGGCTTCGTCGTCAAGAACGCGCCCACGAGCGGTGGTCGCGAAGCCTTGCAGGCCGAAGGCATCGCCTGCTATCGCATCTTCCTGTCCGGCCTGCTCGATCTCACCGACAACCTCGTGCAGGGCAAGGTGGTACCGCCCGAAAACGTGGTCCGCCATGACGAAGACGACCCCTATCTGGTGGTCGCAGCCGACAAGGGCACCGCAACCTTCTCCGACATCGCCAATGGCGTGGCGAACGAGTATGGCTTCTGGCTCGGTGACGCCTTTGCCTCAGGCGGATCGGTCGGCTATGACCACAAGAAGATGGGCATCACCGCCCGCGGTGCCTGGGAATCGGTCAAGCGCCACTTCCGCGAAATGGGCATCAACACCCAGGAAGAAGCGTTCACGGTGGTGGGTGTCGGCGACATGTCGGGCGACGTGTTCGGCAACGGCATGCTGCTGTCGAAACAGATCAAGCTGCTTGCCGCCTTCGACCACCGCCATATCTTCATCGACCCGAACCCCGATCCGGAGACCAGCTGGAACGAACGCGCCCGCCTCTTCGCCCTGCCGCGCTCATCGTGGGAGGACTACGACGCCAAGCTGATCTCCGCAGGCGGCGGAATCTGGCCCCGGAGCGTAAAGTCAATTGCCCTGACCCCACAGATGCGCGAAATCCTCGGCACCGACGCCGAGTTCCTGCCGCCCTCCGAACTGATGCGTTGCATCCTCAAGGCGCCGGCCGACCTGCTCTACAACGGCGGCATCGGCACCTACATCAAGGCCAGCAGCGAAACCGACGCCTCGGTAGGAGACCGTGCCAACGATGCAATCCGCGTCAATGGCAACGAACTGCAGTGCAAGGTCGTCGGCGAAGGTGGCAACTTGGGGGCCACCCAGCTCGGCCGTATCGAGTTCGCACTGAAAGGTGGCCGAATCTGCACCGACGCCATTGACAACTCGGGTGGCGTGGATTGCTCCGACCACGAGGTCAATATCAAGATCCTGCTCAACGCGGTGATGGCCGAAGGCGAGCTCACCGAGAAGCAGCGCAACAAGCTGCTGCTCGAGATGACCGATGAAGTGGCCGAACTGGTCCTGCGCGACAACTACTTCCAGACGCAGAACCTGTCTGTCGCAAGAACCCGCGGCGTCGAGCTGCTCGACGAGCAGGCGCGTTACATGCGCAAGCTGGGCAACGCCGGCCGCCTCAACCGCAAACTGGAGTTCCTGCCCTTCGACGAGGAAATTGCCGAACGCAAGATTGCGCATACCGGCCTGACCTCACCCGAACTCGCGGTGCTGCTGGCCTACAGCAAGATCGAACTCTACGACGCGGTGCTTGCGTCGGATCTGCCGGAGGACCCCTTCATCTCGCAGGCGCTGATGCGCTACTTCCCGAAGGCCCTGTGCGAGCGCTACGCCGATCACATTCAGCGTCACCCGCTGCAGCGCGAGATCATTGCCACGCACGTCATCAACAGCATGATCAACCGCGTCGGCGCCACGTTCGTAAGCCGCCTGCAGGAAGAAACCGGCGCGACCGCCCCTGACATTGTTCGCGCCTATCTGGCAACGCGGGAGGTGTTCCATCTGGTCTCGTTGTGGGAGGAAATCGAAGCGCTCGACAACCAGGTGGCGGATGCGGTGCAGACGGCCATGATCATCGACTCCAGCCGCCTCGTACTGCGCGGCACGCTGTGGTTCCTGCGCCACCCCGAACTCACCCGCGACCTCTCGGTCACGCTCGAGCGCTTCCGCCCTGGCGCGACCGAACTCGCCCACACCCTGCACGAGGTCGTCACCCCCGCTTACCGCGCAGAGCTCGACCAGATGGCAGGCAGTTACATCAAACAAGGCGTACCCGAGTCACTTGCGCAACGGGTTGCGGGGCTCGGCGAGCTCTACTCGGCACTCGATCTGGTGGAAGTGGCAGCAGAAACCGGGCGCGCTCAGCAGATCGTCGCCAGCGTGTACTTCGCGCTCGGCGGTCGCTTCGACCTGCACTGGCTGGGCAAACAGATTTCCGCCCTGCCCGCCGAGACGCACTGGCAGGGTTTGGCGCGCACCGCACTGCGGGACGACCTCTCCGCGCAGGCGAGACACCTCGCCGGAAACGTCTTGCGCCTGTCACCCGACCTGGACGACCCGGAGGCCCTGGTCGCCGCATGGGAGAACCAGCGCTGCACCCAGATCGAACGCAGCCGCCTGCTCTTTGCCGACATCAAGAGCTCGACCGTCATCGACATGCCGATGCTGTCGGTCACATTGAGGGAGTTGCGCAACCTGGCCTAACAGCGCACAGCCCCGCGCCAGGATGCTGGCGCGGGGCTGCTGTCAGCGCCCCACCTGGCCAAGCAGCAGGCTGACGGAAAGACACGCACACGCCACGACACTCAGCTGCAGGCGCAAAGGCAGATACCACGCCGGCAACTCCGTGCGCCGTGCAAGGCGAAGATCCTGCACGTAATGGGAGATGAATCCGCAAACCAGGACGGGTACGGCAACGCCGTCTGCCAGCCAGGTTGCCGGCCACGCCAGCAGCGCGGGCACCGTGCTCCAGACAAAGGCCTCCGTGCGTTGCGGAGCGGTAAGCGTTGGCAGGACCATTGCGAAGCCCCAATGCAAGGCGCCGACAAAGCTGAGGATCACCGCGCCGTACCCAATCAGGGCTTCACGGAAAAACGCGCCCCCATCAACATCGACAGCAAGCAGCGCCGTCAGCATCACGAATGGCAACAGGCCGCCATAACCCAGCCATGCAACCGCCTGCGGCCGGGAATCAGGAAGCAAACTCATCAGACGCTCTCCACAACAGGGCTTGAAGCTCACTCTCGGCCGCTGACATACGTCCACGACAAATATTGAACATCAATCATAATTTCAGCTTAGGCGTTCTGATATTATGAACATCAATACGTTTTGTCCAGGACAAACAAGGATAATCATCGTTCTGCGCTCACATCGGCTGACCGAGTTCGACGCCATCCTTGCTGTTGAAGACCATGCTCAAGAAATCCGATTTACCGACCAGGATCTGCGCGTGCTGCAGTCGTCCCTTCACCTGGCGAAAGAAGTGGGTGCGCTGCTGGGAAGAGGTCAAATACTGCTCCGTCCGCTGCAGCAGGCAGCGCAAGGCTGACGCATGACTGCCATCATCTACTGGTTCCGAAACGATCTGCGACTACATGACAACCCCGCGTTCGAAAAGGCGTGCTGTCTGGCTGAGCAAGACCGCTGCGAACTCGTTCCGGTCTACTGCCATGCGACCGAGCAGACAACCCGATGGGCTTTCCCGCGAACTGGTCCGCACCGGCGCCACTTCGTCTCCACCGCCGTTGCCGGGCTCTCGGAGGCAATCACTTCGGCCGGCAGCCGCCTGATCGAACTGACAGGCCCTTGCGCTGAAGCCCTGCCAGCGCTGGCCCGATCGCTGGGTGCAGAAAGAATCGTCTGCGAAACCATCGCAGCGCCCGAAGAAGAGGACGAGGTCGCGGCCTTGCGTCAGGCCGGCATCACGGTCGATGAGGTCTGGCAATCCACCCTGCTCGAGCCCGGCACGCTGCCCTTTGCGAGCAAGGACCTGCCCGATGTGTTCACCGAATTTCGCCGCGCGGTCGAGAAAGCGGCAATCAGGCCTCGGCGTGCCCTGGCGGGACGCGATCGACTCCCACCCTTGCCAACGGGTTTGATGCACTCCCGGACGAGCAAGAGCATCCCGTCAGTGACGCCAGATCCGCGCTCGGCCTTTCCCTGCTCCCGTCCGGAATTTCACGGCAGCGAGTCCGCCGCAATCGCGCATCTTCGACGCTACATGGCACGTCAGTTGCCACACAGCTACAAGTCGACCCGCAACAAGCTTGCCGGCATCGACGACTCCAGCAAGTTCTCTCCGTGGCTGGCAGTCGGGGCGCTCTCCGCACCGCAGATCCATGCGCATCTCGTGACTTTCGAAGCCGAACACGGTGCGAGCGAGAGCAGCTACTGGCTGTGGTTCGAACTGCTGTGGCGCGACTACTTTCGCCTGCTTCAGCGCAAATACGGCCGCCGTCTGTTCCGCGCCAGCGGGCTCAAGGGGAATGCGTCCCCGCCGCATGACACAAGCGCCTTCGAACGCTGGCGCTGCGGCCAGACGGGTCACGCCCTGACCGACGCCGGAATGCGAGAGCTTGCAGCAACGGGCTATATCTCGAATCGCATGCGCCAGATCGTGGCCAGCTATCTCATCCATGAACTCGGCTGTGACTGGCGCGCAGGAGCTGCCTGGTTCGAATCCTGCCTCATCGACTTCGACATCTGCAGCAACCAGGGCAACTGGCTGTATATCGCTGGCTACGGCACCGATCCGCGCGGAGGGCGCCGCTTCAACCCCGACAAGCAGGCTGCGGAACACGACCCCGACGGGAACTACCGCGCACTTTGGAGTGCACCATGACAACGCTGCGCCTCATTCTCGGCGACCAGCTCAACCCTGGGCACAGCTGGTTCGCCACCACCTCTCCCGATGTGGTCTACGTACTGATGGAAATCCGCCAGGAAACCGACTACGTCCTGCACCATGCGCAGAAAATCATCAGCATCTTTGCTGCCATGCGAGACTTCGCCAGCACCTTGTCCGAGACAGGACACAGGGTCATCTATCTGGCCATCGATGCCCCTGAAAACCTTCAATCATTACCCGCCAATCTCGACATGCTGGTCAAAGAGCATGGCATCACCCGCTTCGAGTACCAGGCGCCTGACGAATGGCGTCTCGACCGCCAACTCGCCGACTACCTGAAGCAGTCTGCGCTCAAGGGCGGCATGGTCGATAGCGAACACTTCTACACCACCCGCAACGAGGCCGCGGCCATCTTTGCACAGCGCAAGCAGTGGCTGATGGAGCATTTCTACCGCCAGATGCGCAGCCGGCACCAGGTGCTGATGACCGGCAACAAACCGCTGGGCGGCAAGTGGAATTTCGACCAGGACAACCGCAAACCCTGGCCCGGCTACCCTGCAGAACCGACCGACCGCCGGCCACGCCACGATCACCGCGCCCTGTGGCAGACCATCGTCGATGCGGGCGTCGGCCACTTCGGAAACCCCTCGGCAGACCGCTTCACCTGGCCGCTGAACCGTGCGGAGGCCCTGCAGCAACTGGATGATTTCATCCGCGACGGCCTGCCCCACTTTGGCGACTTCCAGGACGCGCTCACCTACCGAGCGTGGCGTCTGTTCCACTCCTTGCTCTCATTCGCACTCAACACCAAGATGCTCAACCCGCGCGAGGTCGTGCAGCGCGCCGAAACCGCCCACCTCGAAGGCAAAGTGCCACTGCCTGCTGCCGAAGGCTTCATTCGCCAGATCCTCGGCTGGCGCGAATACGTGCGCGGCGTGTATTGGGCGAACATGCCTGACTACGTCAACCACAATTTTTTCGGACACGACCGCCCGCTTCCATCGTGGTTCTGGACCGGAGAGACGCGAATGCGCTGCCTCGCCCACAGCATCAACCAGTCGCTGGAACACGCCTACGCCCACCACATCCAGCGCCTGATGGTAATCGGCAACTTCGCCCTCCTCGCCGGCCTCGATCCGGCGGCCGTGCACCGCTGGTACCTCGGCATCTACATCGACGCCTTCGAGTGGGTGGAACTGCCCAACACCCTGGGCATGAGCCAGTACGCAGACGGCGGTGGCCTTGCGACGAAACCGTATGTATCAAGTGCAGCCTATGTCGACCGCATGAGCGACTACTGCAAAGGCTGCGCCTACGACCGCAGCGCACGAACCGGAGAAAAGGCCTGCCCGTTCAACGCCTTGTATTGGGACTTTTTTGAGCGGAATCGGAAAGTGCTCGAGACAAATCATCGGTTGGGGATGGTTTATCGGCAGTTGGGGAGGTTCGATGAGGTGGCACGCGACGCTATCCACCAACGTGCGGCCTCGGTGAGGGCCGGGCTTGAGAAGCTGTGAATGTCGAAGTGCTGGATTCCGGAGCGAGACGCTGCCGTTCAAGAAACTGCCACGCGGACTTCCCAGTCGTGAACGCAAAAACGCCGATCCAGTGGATCGGCGTTTTGGCTTGCAATGCTTTGGTGGCCAGTCGCGGAATCGAACCACGGACACGCGGATTTTCAATCCGCTGCTCTACCAACTGAGCTAACTGGCCAACGAGGAGCGCATTATAGCGGAAGATTTTCCGGCGTCAATGCAAAATCGCATTCAAATTCACTTGTTCCTTCTCTAGAGGCCTGCGCGCCGTGTCAGCACAGCGTGCTGGTGCTGCGTTAGACCGTGACCGACTCATCTTGAGACAATCATGCGCGTACTACTGGTCGAAGACGACCCCGAGCTGTCAGACGGCATCGCCAGTTTTCTGCGCGGCCAGGGAGATACCGTCATGCAGGAGAGCGACGGGATGCGTGCGGATCAGCTGCTGCAGGCAGAGTCCGTTGATTTCGCGCTGGTTGACGTCGGCCTTCCCGGGCTTGGCGGCTATGAGCTGGTGCGACGCATTCGCAGCCGCCAGCAGGCGGTTCCGGTGATGCTGATTACCGCACGCGACGCGCTCGACGACCGCATCTACGGCCTCGACCTTGGTGCCGACGACTATCTGGCCAAGCCATTCCAGCTTGCAGAGCTCACAGCGCGGATGCGGGCTGTACTGCGGCGAGGCAAGTATGCGACGACGCAGTCGATTGCCTTTGGCCCTCTGACGCTCGACCTTGACGGCAGACTGGCTGCGCTGAACGGCGAACCGCTGAACCTCACCGCGCGCGAATGGACGCTGCTTGAAGCGCTTGCGGCAGCCGACGGGCGCACCGTGCCCAAGGACCACCTGCAGGCAGACGCCAGCGGCAATGCAGTCGAGGTGTACATCTCGCGCCTGCGCCCCCGCCTTGAGCCTGCGGGCCTGCTGATCCGCACGGTGCGCGGCTTCGGCTACAGGCTGGAACTTGGCCCCGGCCACTAGGCCATGCAGATCAGCCTTTACCGGCGCCTGCTGCAGAATTTTGCCGGCCCCACCTTCCTGCTGCTGATCACGGCCGGTGGCATCAGCTACGGCATCGCAAAGAGCGTGGTCGGTACCGCCTACGACCAGAACCTGATCAACCTCGCACATGGGGCGGCAAACCATGTCCTGCTGCGGGATGGGCAGATCGCGCTCGACCTCACGGGCGGCGCCGAGCAGGTTCTGCGGACGGACACCATCGACGACATCTACTTTCGCGTCAGAACCGGAACCGGAAGCATCCTGGGTGGTGATGCGGACCTGCCCTCACTCGGAAGTGAGCGCTCACGCAACGGCACAGGAGCCGCGGAGCTGCAGCCGAACGTCGAGAGCCTGCCCGCTCACCACCTGGCCGCGCCGCAGTTCTTCGACAGCCACTATCGCGACACGCCGATTCGTGCAGTCCGCCTGCAGCAGACCCTTGGTCACCACACCATCTACATTACCGTTGGCGAGACGCTGAACAAGCGCCAGCAGGCACTGGAGCGCCTGCTGCTTGGCTTCGGATCGGCTGCAGTCATGCTGCTGGCTGCGGCGACGCTGGCCGTGCGCCTCGGCATTCCGTCCAGCCTGGCCCCATTGAAGCGGCTCGAAGATGAACTGCGCGGGCGCACCGGTGCCGATCTTTCGCCCCTGTCGCCCGAGAGCGTGCCGCTCGAGATTCGCGAAGTCGTCCGCGCACTCAACGCCCTGTTCGATCGCCTGCGCGCGGTGAATACCGGGCAGCGACAGTTTCTGCAGGACGCCGCTCATCAACTGCGCACCCCGCTCGCCGGGCTGCAGATGCAGATCGAGTTGCTTGAGTCGCACCCGGCGGACGCCGCCGCACTGGCGCGACTGAAACACTCCGTTCAGCGCGTGACGCGCCTTGCCAACCAGTTGCTCGCGCTGGCGCGCGCGGAGGCCGGTGCGCAGTTGATGGTCAATGCATCGACGGTCGATTTCGCCCACCTGATCGACGACATGGTCGAGGAATGGCTGGAGAAAGCCGATGCACGCTCGATAGACCTCGGCATCGCGCGCGAACCGGTCTCCATCGTCGGCGACCCTACACTGCTGCGCGAACTGATCGCCAACCTGATGGACAACGCCTTGCGCTACACGCCCAACGGTGGAGAAGTCTCGCTGCACTGTGCGGTGGCAGACGGGATGCTTGAACTCGAGATCAGCGACACTGGCCCGGGGATTCCGGAGGACAGGTGGGAAGCCGTCTTCGAGCGCTTCTACCGCCTGCCCGAAACGAGCCTGTCGGGAAGCGGACTCGGACTGCCGATTGCCCGCGAGATTGCGCGCTGCCATCACGGCAGCATCAGGATCTCAGCCTCGCCGCGCGGCAAGGGCACGCGGGTCCAAGTCAGCTTGCCGCTGACACAGTAAGAAAAAAGGCTGCAGCGGGCATCGCCCACTGCAGCCTGCTGGCTCATTTCACGCTCACCGCAGCACCCTGCGGATGAGCGCATCTGTTAGAGCAGATCAGTGACCGGAAGCCCCCGACGCACCGATGCCGGTCTCGGAGCGAACTTTCTGCGCCAGATACCCCGCACGGTCGAGCTTCGCACGCTCGCTGTTGTCCAGCACCGAGAACAGCCAGATCCCGATGAAGCCTGCCGCCATCGAGAACAGCGCCGGCGAAGTGTAGGGGAAGAACGCCGACCCCTTGGGGTTGCCCAGCGTCGCTTCCCACACCGAAGGCGACACCACCGTGAGCACCACCGCAGTGGTCAGCCCGAGGAAGCCGCCAATCGCCGCACCACGCGTTGTGCAATCCTTCCACAGCACCGACATGAACAGCACCGGGAAGTTGGCCGATGCCGCAATCGCGAAGGCCAGTGACACCATGAAGGCGATGTTCTGCTTCTCAAAGGCGATCCCCAGCACCACGGCGACCACACCCAGCGCAAGCGTGGTCATGCGCGAGACACGCAGCTCGGAAGCCGAGTCGGCGTTACCCTTCTTGAACACCGTGGCGTACAAGTCGTGCGAGACGGCAGAAGCACCGGACAGCGTCAGCCCCGCAACCACCGCCAGAATGGTGGCGAAAGCCACTGCGGAGATGAAGCCGAGGAACACGTTGCCACCCACCGCATTGGCAAGGTGGATCGCCGCCATGTTGTTGCCGCCGATCAGGCCGCCCTTCGCATCAAGGAAGCCCGGATTGGTCGACACCAGCACGATCGCGCCGAAACCGATGATGAAGGTCAGCACATAGAAGTAGCCGATCCAGGTGGTGGCCCAGAACACCGACTTGCGCGCTTCCTTTGCATCGGGAACGGTGAAGAAGCGCATCAGGATGTGCGGCAGGCCAGCGGTGCCGAACATCAGCGCCATGCCGAAGGAGATCGCCGAAATCGGGTCCTTGATGAAGGACCCTGGCCCCATGATCGCCTGCCCGAGAATCCCCGCCTCCTCGATCGTCTTGCCTGCCGCCACGGCAGTCGTTGCCTTGACCTGCACCGATGCGGCAAACAGCGCTTCCGGCGAGAAGCCGTACTGCGCCATCACCATGAAGGCCATGAAGGACGCGCCGGCCAGCAGCAGGCAGGCCTTGATGATCTGCACCCAGGTGGTCGCCGTCATGCCGCCGAACAGCACATAGACCATCATCAGCGCACCAACGATGACCACCGCCATCCAGTACTCGAGGCCGAACAACAGCTTGATCAACTGGCCCGCGCCGACCATCTGCGCGATCAGGTAGAAGGACACCACCACCAGCGTACCGGATGCGGCAAAGGCCCGGATCGGGGTCTGCTTGAAGCGGTAGGCGGCAACGTCGGCGAAGGTGAACTTGCCCAGGTTGCGCAGCCGCTCTGCCATCAGGAAGGTGATCACCGGCCAGCCCACAAGAAAGCCGATCGAGTAGATCAGACCGTCGTAGCCGCTCGCCATCACCGCGGCCGAGATACCGAGGAAGGACGCGGCCGACATGTAGTCGCCGGCAATCGCCAGACCGTTCTGAAAGCCGGTGATGCCGCCACCTGCGGTGTAGAAGTCTGCAGCGGACTTGGTCTTGGCCGCTGCCCACTTGGTGATGAACAGGGTCAGCACCACAAAGCCACCGAACATGCTGATTGCAGTCCAGTTGGTGGCCTGTTTTTCGGCCTGCCCGAGGTCGCCACCGGCCGCCAGCGCGGCCGCGGACAGCAGGGCAAGCGCAAGGCCGCCCAGAATATTGAGATGGCGGGCGTTCATTTGCCTGCCTCCCTGACGACTTCTTCGTTCAGCTTGTCGAACTCGGAGTTCGCACGGCGCACGTAGATGCCCGTGATGATGATGGTGAAGACGATCACCCCGAAACCCACCGGGATGCCAACAGTCATTACACCCTCGCCCAGACGGGCCGCGAACAGCTCCTTGTCGAAAGCGATGATCGCGATGTAGCCGTAGTAGACGACCATCATGATCGCCGTCAGCAGCCAGCCAAATTTCGAGCGCGTACTCACCAGGCGCTGATATTTCGGGTTGGCAATAATCTTCGCCACCGAATCGTTTTCCATGTCTCCCCCTCCACGCGGGCGTTGATCGCACCGGACATGTGCCCGGCCAGCCACAAGGTAGTGAGGGAGACTTACGACGAGCTTACGTAAACTATTTTTTATTCTTTTATATCAACAGCTTACTGATTTCTTAACCCTGACTGAACGCGACATTGACAATCGGCATCGCACGCTCAGCCCAGCGGATAGTAGTCGCCATGCACGGGCGGCGGCAGCTGCAGCTGGCTGCGCGGAAAGACAACCTGCGCGACGGTCCCCTGCCCCGCCGGATTGGGGCTCAGGCTGACCGTGGCGCGATGCAGCTCGGCAATCTCGCGCACGATGGGCAACCCCAGCCCCGAACCGTCCGCGCCGCTGCCCAGCACCCGATAGAAGCGCTCGAATACGCGCTCGCGATCCGCCTCGGGGATACCCTCGCCGGTGTCCTCGACTTCGAAAATCGGCGCCCCGGCGTGACGGGTGCGTGCAGTCACGCTGCCACCGCGCGGGGTGTACTTGATGGCGTTGTCCATCAGGTTCTTGACCATCTCGCGCAACAGCACCGGGTTGCCCTCGACCAGCATGCCCTGCCCGCTGCTCTCCACCCCCAGATCGATACCCTTGGCAAGCGCGCGCGGGAACAGATCCTGCCCCACTTCACGCACCATCGCCTCGACATCGACCGGCTCGACCGCGTAGAGCTTCTCGAAGCTGGCCTCGGCACGGGCAAGCGAAAGCAGCTGGTTGATCAGGTGCCCGGCGCGCTCGGTGCTGTCGGCAATCTGCGTCAGCGAATTGCGCAGTTGCTCGGGATCGCTCTCGAGCAGTGCCAGCTCGGTCTGCATGCGCAAACCGGTCAGTGGCGTGCGCATCTGGTGCGCGGCATCGGCAATGAAGCGTTGCTGCGCCTGCAGGTTCTCTTCAAGACGCGCCATCATGTCGTTGAAGGCGATGATCAGCGGCCGCACCTCCTCCGGGACGCTGGCGGGCACGATCGGCGACAGGTCGGTCGGACGCCGTCGCCGGATCAGGCTTTGAAGGCGGTTGAGCGGCGCAATCCCGCGCGTCAGCCCCACCCACACCAGCACCACGGCCAGCGGAATGATCGCGAACTGCGGCAGCAGCACCCCGGTCACCACCCGCGAGGCGAGGTCAGAGCGCTTGTTGCGGGTTTCGGCAACCTGCACCAGCACCAGCGGACTGGCAGGCTCCGGCCAGGCACGCAGGAACTGATAGGCGACCCTCACCTCCTCGCCATGGATGACCTCGTCGCGGTAACGCACCTCCTCACCCAGCACCGACGCAGGCGGCGCCACCCAGGGGATCTCGCGGTCACCGGTGATGGTCTCGCCCCCCTGGTCGGCGACCTGGTAATAGACGGTGTCGTCCTGATCGGCCCTGAACAGGGCGCGCGGTGGCGCCGGAAAATGCACCACCACCTTGCCGTCCTCCACCTTGACCAGCCGCGCTAGCGCGCGCGCACTGTCGGCCAGCGCACGATCGTAGGGCTGATTGGCGATGTTGTCCGCAACGTTGTGGGTGACGATGATGGAAATCGGCCACAGGAACAGCAAGGGCGCGAGCAACCAGTCGAGGATTTCGCCGAACAGTGAGTTGGGCTGTCCGGGAGCGCGCTGCCCGCTCGGCTTCCGGTCAGCCTTTCGCAGCCGGGACAGCATCCGGATTTTCCAGGCAATAGCCCAGACCGCGAACGGTCACGATACGGACGCCACTATCCTCGAGCTTCTTTCGGAGTCGATGCACATAGACCTCGATCGCGTTGCTCGACACTTCCTCACCCCAGCCGCACAGGTGGTCGACCAGCTGGTCCTTGCTCACCAGCCGCCCGACCCGCAGGATGAAGACCTCCAGCAACCCGACCTCACGCGCGGAGAGTTCGACCATCTGGCCATTGATCTTGACCACATGGTCGGCCTGATCGTACGTAAGGTTGCCCACCTCGATGCAGCGCGGCTGGCCGGTACCACGCCGGGTATGGGCACGCACACGGGCCTCGAGTTCGGGCAAGGCGAAGGGCTTGGTCATGTAGTCGTCCGCGCCCGCATCAAGGCCGCGCACGCGATCCTCGACACCGTCCTGCGCGGTGAGGATCAGGACCGGTATTGCAGACTTGCGCCCCCGCAATCGTTTGAGCACCTCGATTCCTGGCAGCTTCGGGAGTCCAAGGTCGAGAATCAGCAGATCGTAGGGCTGCGAAGCGAGCGCTGCATCCGCGTCTGCACCATTGGCGACATGGTCGATTGCATACCCGCCACGCTTGAGTGCCCTGCCGATTCCATCGGCGATGACTGGGTCATCTTCCGCTAGAAGAATGCGCATAGGATTCCGGATGTAAGTTGAATGTAAGCGGAACCCATTAAATTCAGCCCCGCTGTTCTCCTTTTACTCGGTCTTCGGGAACGCACGCGTTCAGCAGCGCACGCGTTCCGGGGAGCGTCGCGCTCATGGCGCCGATGCTCCCTGCCGTCTTTTCCTTTCTCCGCGATTATCCCACGCCTGAGTCATTGCGCGTAGCGCTTTGCTCCATGCGCGATTGCGCGCGCCCTTGCCCCGCGCCATTACGAGCTGGGGGCAGGACTCGACAGGCAAAAAAAAGCCCCGCCGAAGCGGGGCTTTTGAGCCGGACCGTAAGGTCAGCGGGCAATTACATGCCCATGCCGCCCATACCGCCCATACCACCCATGCCGCCCATGTCGGGCATGCCGCCACCAGCCTTGTCGTCGGCCAGTTCAGCAACCATGCAGTCGGTGGTGAGCATCAGGCCAGCAACCGAAGCTGCGTTCTGCAGCGCGGTGCGGGTCACCTTGGTGGGATCCAGCACGCCCATCTCGACCATGTCGCCGTACTCGCCGGTCGCAGCGTTGTAGCCGAAGTTGCCTTCACCTTCGGTCACGCGGTTCACCACCACCGAGGGCTCGTCACCCGCGTTGGCGACGATTTCGCGCAGCGGCTGCTCCATGGCGCGCAGCACGATCTTGATGCCTGCGTCCTGGTCATGGTTGTCACCCTTGAGGCCGGTGAGGTTGGCACGAGCACGCAGCAGTGCGACGCCGCCGCCGGGAACGATACCTTCTTCAACGGCAGCACGGGTGGCGTGCAGTGCGTCTTCGACGCGCGCCTTCTTTTCCTTCATTTCGACTTCGGTCGCAGCGCCAACCTTGATCAGCGCAACACCGCCGGCCAGCTTGGCCACGCGCTCTTGCAGCTTCTCACGATCGTAGTCGGAGGTTGCTTCTTCGATCTGAACACGGATCTGCTTGACGCGTGCTTCGATGCGCTCACCGTCGCCGGCACCGTCGATAACGATGGTGTTTTCCTTGCCGACTTCGATACGCTTGGCCTGGCCCAGCTCTTCCAGCGTGCACTTCTCGAGGGTCAGACCCACTTCTTCTGCGATCACCTGGCCGCCGGTCAGGACAGCGATGTCCTCCAGCATGGCCTTGCGGCGGTCACCGAAGCCCGGCGCCTTGACGGCGCAGGTCTTGAGGATGCCACGGATGTTGTTCACCACCAGAGTTGCCAGCGCTTCGCCATCGACATCTTCAGCGATGATCAGCAGCGGACGGCCAGCCTTGGCAACTTGCTCGAGTACCGGCAGCAGGTCACGGATGTTGGAGATCTTCTTGTCGAACAGCAGAACGAACGGGTTGTCGAGGATGGCAACCTGCTTGTCCGGGTTGTTGATGAAGTAGGGCGACAGGTAGCCGCGGTCGAACTGCATGCCTTCGACGACGTCGAGTTCGTTGGCGAGGCTCTTGCCGTCTTCAACGGTGATCACGCCTTCCTTGCCGACCTTGTCCATGGCACGGGCGATGATCTCGCCGATGTCAGCGTCGGAGTTGGCGGAGATCGAACCGACCTGGGCGATTTCCTTGTTGGTCGAGCAGGGCTTCGACAGCTTCTTCAGCTCGTCGATGGTGGCGATGACAGCCTTGTCGATACCGCGCTTGAGGTCCATCGGGTTCATGCCGGCAGCAACGAACTTCATGCCTTCACGAACGATCGACTGAGCCAGCACGGTTGCCGTGGTGGTGCCGTCACCGGCGATGTCGGAGGTCTTGGAAGCAACTTCCTTGACCATCTGTGCGCCCATGTTCTCGAACTTGTCCTTCAGTTCGATTTCCTTGGCGACCGAAACACCGTCCTTGGTCACGGTCGGGGCGCCGAAGGAGCGCTCGAGCACGACGTTGCGACCCTTGGGGCCGAGGGTGACCTTGACCGCGTTGGCCAGGGTGTTGATACCAGCAACCATGCGCTCGCGCGCGGAATCACCGAACTTGACTTCTTTAGCAGCCATTCTTTAGAACTCCTGAATTATTTCGAATCGAGAATCGTGGGATTGCGGGAGGCTCAGCCTTCAACCACGCCCATGATGTCTTCTTCGCGCATGACGAGCAGCTCGTCGCCTTCGACCTTCACGGACTGGCCGGCGTACTTGCCGAACAGCACCTTGTCGCCCACCTTGACGGCCATCGGACGCACGTTGCCGTCGTCCAGGATCTTGCCGTTGCCGACAGCCAGCACTTCGCCCTGATCGGGCTTTTCACCGGCGGAATCGGGGATCACGATACCGCTGGCGGTCTTGCGTTCGGCTTCCAGACGCTTGACGATCACGCGATCGTGCAGGGGACGAATCTTCATCGAGTTCACTCCTTAGTACTGTTTAAACTGTGGCGGGACCATCCCGCCGGAAAATTCGCAGTGGTCACGGCTTGCGCCGGACTGTTAGCACTCACTGCCAACGAGTGCTAATAATAGGGGCGGGGTTTCGCTATTTCAAGAGCGGAGACGGAAGAAAAATTTGCTGCGCCGCAGCGAGCAGTTCAGAACGCGACCGCTACGCCAAAGTGCAGACGCAGCCGGGCGTCGTCGTGGCCCCATGCGAGATCGATCGCCAGCGGGCCTGCCGGACTGCGCCAGCGCGCACCCAGACCGTAGCCGGTGCGCAGTCGGAACTCACTGCGAGAGTCCGCGGCATCGCCGGCATCGACGAATGCCGCCACGCCCCAGTCGCGACGAAACCAATGCACGTACTCGCCACTGAGCGTTCCCAGATAGCGGCCACCCACGGTTGCATCGCCTTCGGTCACGCCGAGGCTCTGATAGGCATAACCCCGCACCGATTGCGAGCCGCCGGCGCGGAACAGGAAATCCTGCGGGATACCGTCGCGGGAAGGTGCGAGCGTGGCACCCAGCTCTCCGCGCAGGGTCAGCATGTCGGCCTCACCGATCGGAAAATAGTGCTGATATCGGCCATAGAGGCGCACGAAGTCCTGCTCCGCAAGCGCAATGCTCGAACCGCCGCCAATCTGCACCTCGAGAACATGCCCGCGCCGCGGATCGAGCACGTTATCCACCGCTCGCTGCACCCAGGTCCAGTTTGCCGTCAGGGTTGTCAGGCTGGACGAATCGGCGCCATCGGGATGCAGGGACTCATGCTGCAGCCGCAGCGCGATCTGGGTTTCGATATCACCCCGAACGGTGGTGCGGCCGATACCGATCGCCTGACTTTCCGTCTTCAGCCCTTCAAGATCGCTGTTGTCGATCAACGCGCCGATGCTGTCGCGATGGCCGTCGGGCGCAGGCGGAAAGAACAGATCGGCAAACACGGACTGGCGCAGTTGCTCGAGACGAATGCCCGATGACAGCTCCCATCCGCGCGAAAGAATATTGACGTCGCGATACGCTGCCTCGACCCGATAGCCGGTATTGCTCGATACACCGGCACCGAAACTCAGGCGCCGCGACTGGGCTTCAGCCACTTGCACACGCACGGGCACGGCAGCAGCCAGCGCCGGGTCACGCTCGATATCGACCACCACCGAGGCAAACTGGGGTGCGCCCTGCAAGGCCTCCTGCAAGGCAAGCAGCGCGTCATGATCATAGATGTCGCCCGCCTCGACCGTGCTGTAGCGCGTAACAAGGTCGGCCGGCAGACGGGTCAGGCCAGTGACTGCGAGCTCGCCAAGCCTGAAGGTCGGGCCGCTGTCGATCACGACCGACAGCCCCACTTCGGTGCCGGCTTCATTGACTTCGGCACGCGTACTCAGTGTGCGCGCAGCAGCGTAACGGCGGCGACTCACCGCATCGAGCAACTGCTGTTTGGCACGATCCCATTCGGACTGACGAAAGGGTCTGCCCACCGGCAAGGCCCAGTTTTCGCGCAGGCTGTCACGCAAGGCTGCTGCCTCGGCATCGCTCGCACTCGCCAGTTCGCCTTCGAAACCGATATCGACCGCGGTAATGGCGGCACGCACGCCAGGCTCCACGACCAGCGTCCATCTATCACCGCTGCGCCGGTCGAGCCTGACTTCGGACTTGAAGTAGCCTTCCGTGGATAACAGGTCGACGACTTCCCGCCGCGTGCGACGCACCAGCGCGGTCTGATCGGGCCCGACCTCGGGCACCGTCAGCTCGGCCGACTTCAGCACGCGCACGTGTTGCCGCAGCAGTGCGCTGACGGCGTCCGGCGCCTCGAGCGCCACGCTGACGCGCTCCTGTGCCCTGGCACCGTTTCCCCACAAGAGAAGACATCCCAGGGCCAAGAAGCTCAGCGCACGGAAAAGTGAATCAAGCTTCAAGATGATATGCAGTCACGCGTTCGACCTCGCTCTTCGAGCCGAGCACGACAGGCACACGCTGGTGCAGCTTGCTGGGCTTGATGTCGAGGATGCGCTCACGCCCGGTGGTCGCTGCACCACCGGCCTGTTCGATCAGCATGGCCATCGGATTGGCTTCGTACATGAGCCGCAGCTTGCCGCCCTGGGCGCGGCATTTTTCGTCGAGCGGATACATGAAGATGCCGCCTCGGGTCAGCACACGGTGCACGTCAGCCACCATTGATGCCACCCAGCGCATGTTGAAATCGACACCTCGGGGACCGGCCTTGCCTTCCTGCAGTTCGGCGATATAACGCTGAACTGGCGCCTCCCAGTGGCGGGCATTGGACGCATTGATGGCGTATTCTCGGGTTTCCTCGGGCACCGTCATGTAAGGAGTGGTGTAGACGAAGCTGCCCATCTCGCGATCGAGCGTGAAGGCGTGAACGCCCTTGCCCACCGTCAGCACCAGCTGGGTGGAGGGGCCGTAGATCGCATAGCCGGCGGCCACCTGCTCGCTGCCCGGCTGCATGAAGCTCTCCTCGGTCGGATCGCCCTCGCCCTCGGGGTTGCGCAGCACCGAGAAGATCGTACCCACCGTGACGTTGATGTCGATGTTTGACGAACCGTCGAGCGGGTCGAACATCAGCAGATAGCCCCCCTTGGGGAAATCGAACGGGATCTGATGCACGGTTTCGACCTCTTCGGACGCCATCGCCGCAAGGTGGCCACCCCATTCGTTGGCCTGAAGCAGGATCTCGTTGGCAATCACGTCGAGCTTCTTCTGTGCCTCGCCCTGCACGTTGTCCGTGCCGGCCTCACCCAGCACGCCGGCGAGCGCCCCTTTGGACACATTGACACCGATTGCCTTGCAGGCGCGAGCCACGACCTCGAGCAAGAGCCGCAGATCGGCCGATACGCGTCCGGCGCGCTGCTGCTCGATCAGGAATTGGGTAAGGGTGACGCGACGCATGTGCAAAACTCCCGGAGACGGATGATTGAAGATGTCAGACCCGATTATCCCGTTTCCGCGACGTCTGCGCACCACGAGATGCACACTGGCGGTTATCATTTACGGCTTGGCGGTTCGCTGCCCTGCCCCGGACACGTACCGGGCAGTCTTTCTGGAGCACATAAGCCAAGTTATGCATGTGATGGTTCTCGGCGCCGGCATCACCGGCGTCACCACCGCCTGGTACCTGAAGCAGGCGGGGTTCGAGGTCAGCGTGATAGACCGCCAGCCGCAGGCCGGACAGGAAACGAGCTTTGCCAATGGCGGTCAGATCTCGGTCAGCCATCCCGAGCCCTGGGCCAACCCTGCAGCACCTTTCCTGGCGCTGCGCTGGCTCGGCCGGGATGACGCTCCGCTGCGCTTCAGCCCTCAGGCAAGCCTCGACCAGTGGCGTTGGGCGCTATCGTTTCTGCGTGAGTGTCTGCCGTGGCGCACGCAGCGCAACACCGAGGCGATTGCAGCGCTTGCCATCCACGGTCAGCGCGAGCTGCACCGGGTACGCGCAGCCGCCGGCATCGGGAACGACTACGATGCGCGCGAGCAGGGCATTCTTCACCTGTTTTTCAGCGCCGGCGATTTCGCGCATGCACCGGCACGCGCCGAGCATCTGATGCGACTCGGCATTGACGTCCGGGTGTGCTCAGCCGCCGAATGCCTTGCAATCGAGCCCGCGCTCGCCGCGCTTGCGCCGACGCTCGCGGGTGGTCTGCATGCACCGGGCGACGAGAACGGCGACGCGATGCGTTTTACCAGCGCGCTGGCGAAGGTGCTCGCACGCGACGGTGTGCAGTTCCACTATCAGACGACAATCGAGCGTCTGACCCACACTGGCGGCCTGATCGACGGTGTCGAGGTACGTGACAGCGAAGGGCGGGCTGGCACCCTCACCGCCAACGCCTATGTGGTGTGCATGGGCAGCTTCAGCCCGCTCATCGTGCACTCGCTTGGCGAACGCCTGCCGATCTATCCGGTGAAGGGCTATTCGATCACGGCGCCGGTTGCGGACCCGGCACGGGCTCCGCAGGTCAGCCTGACCGATGAATCCCGCCGCATCGTCTGCTCCCGGCTCGGCGACCGGCTGCGTATCGCCGGCACCGCCGAACTCAACGGCTTTGACCTCACGATCGATCCCGCGCGCGGACGTGCGATTCTGGACTGGGCCCGCACGCGGCTGCCCGGCGCCATCGACCCGGCTCAGGCGAAACTGTGGACCGGGCTGCGCCCCGCCACCCCGAGCAACCTGCCGATCATCGGCAAGGGGCGCGGCGTCAATCTCTGGTACAACACCGGCCACGGCACGCTGGGCTGGACCCTGGCCTGCGGCTCGGCCGAGATTCTCGCCGGCCTGATGCACGGTCGCGCACCGACCGTGCCCTTCCCCGTCCGGCGCCCCTGACTCAGCGGGCACATCGCGGGGGGTGGCTTACACCTTCTCCGCGTCCGCCCGGGCAGGTGCGGACGTGCAGGCACAACTGCCTGCCGGTGCACTCCCGCTGCAGTCACCCTCAGGCGGCGTGATCACGCCGGTCTCGACATCGAAGCCGATACTGTCCAGATGGAAGGCCAGTGCGGCATCCATGCCATTGACGTGATTGTCGAACCAGGCAGGCAACTCCTCCATCAGCCGTTTGCCCAGAAACGCATCACCACGCTCGAGACGATTGCGTACGTCACGCATCACGACCAGGACACGGTCGTGCTCGGCACGATGGCAGCCGGGGAAATTCACCTGCTCCATCCAGCGATTTTCCTGATCAAAATGTGCTTCGGTGTGGGCGATGAAGTCATCGAGGCGTGCCAGAAAGTGCTCGGGCGCAGCCTCGACAACGGCGTTGTAGTGGCTCACGAACTCCTCGTGGGTCTGGTCCATCTTTCCGAGACCGAGCTGAAGCTGCTCGTTCCATTGCATCAGTGCCATCCTTGCATTCTCCTGAACATCGGCCCGCTCGGGCCTTGCGGTGCCGCTTTATAACGCAGAATCGTCACCGGTCCGATGACGTCGGTCAACCGCATACTGTAAAAACCCTTCCCCTCCAGGACACTGCAATGAAGCGGTCATCGGGAAACGCTAGATTGGGCTGACGACAACCGGCGCAGACCATGAACATCCTGATGATTTCAGATGTGTTCTTTCCCCGCATCAATGGGGTCAGCACATCGATAGAGACGTTCCGCAACTCTCTCAAGGCACGCGGCATCCGCTCCACGCTCATTGCCCCCGCCTACCCTCAGCACAGCACCAGCAGCGCGGGCGACATCATCCGGATTCCCTCGCGCTTCATCCCGCTAGACCCGGAGGATCGCATGATGCAGCGTGCGGCGATACGCGACCAGATCGCAGCCTTGCAGGGACAGCGCTTCGATCTGGTGCACATCCACACGCCCTTCGTTGCGCACTACGCCGGACTCGAACTGGCGCAGGCCCTCGACCTTCCCTGCGTCGCCACGTATCACACGTTTTTTGAGGAATACCTCTTTCACTACGTACCCTTCGTGCCCCGCGCATGGCTGCGCGGCGCGGCACGACGCTTCTCGCGCCAGCAGTGCAACGAACTCGACGCCGTCATCGTGCCCTCACGGGCGATGGCCGATACGCTTGCGGCCTACGGTGTGAGCACGCCGGTGCACATCCTTCCCACCGGGATTCCGGAACACCAGTTTCACGGTGGCGACGGCTGTCACTTTCGTCAGCGCTACGACATTCCCAAGAGCCGGCGCCTGCTGCTCTTTGTCGGCCGGGTCGCACACGAGAAGAACATCGACTTTCTCATCGACATGGTCGGTGAGCTGCGCAGGACCGAGCCCGCGGCAATGCTGCTCATTACCGGAGAAGGTCCAGCGCTGAGCAGCCTGCGCACCAAGGTCGAACGTGCGGGCCTCGGCGAGCACATCCGTTTCCTCGGCTACCTCGACCGTCACAACGAACTGCACGACTGCTATCGGGCCGCGGATCTCTTTGTATTTGCGTCGCGCACCGAAACACAGGGGCTTGTGCTGCTGGAAGCGATGGCACTGGGCACGCCGGTGGTGGCCCTTGCCGAAATGGGGACGGTGGATATCCTGGCGCCGCAGCAGGGCTGCAGGATCGCGCCGAACAATCCGGTCCGCTTTGCGGAGATCGTCGGCCAACTGCTGAGCGATCGCAGGCAACTGCAGCAACTGGGGAGCGATGCGCGGGACTATGCGCAGCAGTGGCACACCGAGGAGATGAGTCGGCGACTCGGCGCACTCTACGAAACGTGGGTCACAGATCACCGGCGTCAGGCGGCGCAGCTGAGCGTCGCCTGACGCGGTGGGTATTACTTGACGATCTTGAGATGGCCGCCACGAGGGGGCGGCGGACGATCGTCACCGGACTTGGGCGACTCGGACGGCTCGGGCGATGCCTCGGGCTCGGGTGCAAGCTCGAGCCCCGTCACATCGGCGTCATCCGCCGCATCTTCTTCGAACGGCTCACCATCATCGATGTCCGCCTCGAACGCCATGCCCTGCCCGTTCTCGCGCGCATAGACGGCCAGAACATTGCTCATCGGAATCAGGATGTGTTGCACCGAGCCGTTGAAACGCGCCTGAAAGCTGATCGACTCATTGTCCATCGTCAGCTTGTTGGTCGCGTCCGCCCCGACGTTGAGCACAATCTGACCGTCCTTGGCGTAGCCGGGTGGCACGCGGGTGCTGGAATCGACCCGGGCGGCAAGGTAGGGCGTGAAGCCCTGATCAGAACACCATTCGTAGATGGCACGAACCAGGTAGGGCTTGGTGGATACCATGTCTTGCGTGTCCTAAGTTCCGCCCGACCGGACCGCACAATCCCGCGCGACCGGTCGAAGCGTCGTCATGTCAGCGCCGCATTACCTTCTCGGACGGCGTCAGCGCGTCGATGAAACCCTGACGGCTGAAAATGCGCTCGGCGTACTTCATCATCGGAGCAGCCGCTTTCGGCAGTTCGATTCCGTAGTGCTCAAGGCGCCACAGCAAGGGCGCGATCGCCACGTCCAGCATGGAGAACTCGTCACCCAGCATGAACTTCTGCTTGGTGAAGATCGGTGCCAGCTGGGTCAGGTGGTCGCGCACATGCGCGCGGGTCTTGTCCACGCCCTTCTGGTTGGCCTCGAGTGCGGCGATGTGAGCAAACAGCTCGTGCTCGAACGTATGCAGCAGTTGCCGCGCCCGCGCACGCAGGATGGGATCCGGCGGCATCAACTGCGGATGCGGGAAGCGCTCGTCGATATATTCATTGATGATGTTCGACTCGTACAGCACGAGATCGCGATCCACCAGCACCGGCACGCGGCCGTACGGGTTGATGATGGCAAGGTCTTCGGGCTTGTTGTAGAGGTCGACATCGATCACCTCGAAATCCATGCCCTTCTCGAAGAGCACGATCCGGCAACGGTGACTGAAGGGATCGGTCGTACCGGAATAAAGATTCATCATGATGTTGCGACTCCGGATGCAAGAAACAAAAGCGCACCACGCATTGATTTGCGCGGTGCGTCTGGAGGGAAACGAGTGTCAGGCCTTGCGGCCAGTCACCGATCCGCTCAATGAATATCCTTCCAGTAGTTCTTCTTCAGCGCGAGCGCCAGAACGAACAGACCTGCAAGGAAGGCAAGCACAACCATGCCGATGGTCTTGCGCTTCTCGGCGACGGGTTCTCCCATCCAGACAATGTAGGACACGAGATCCGCGATGGCATTGTCGTACTCTTCGGCGGTCAGCTTGCCCGGCTTGACCAGCTCAAGCGTCGAACCATGGTCGCCGGCCTTCGCCACCTGCTCACCCTGAAGCTCCCACAGCACGTGCGGCATGCCGACGTTCGGGAAAACCAGGTTGTTCCAGCCCGTCGGACGGTTCGGGTCACGATGGAACTGACGCAGGTAGGTGTAGAGCCAGTCGGCGCCGCTGCCGAACTCGGAAGCACGGGCACGTGCAACCAGGGTCAGGTCGGGAGGCGCTGCGCCAAACCACTGCTTGGCCTCCTCACGGCGCATCGCGATCTTCATCAGATCGCCGGTCTTTTCACCGGTGAACATCAGATTGTCGCGAATCGACTCCTCGGACAGCCCGATGTCCTGCAGCCTGTTGTAGCGCAGGAAAGAGGCACCGTGGCAGTTCAGACAGTAGTTGACGAAGAGCTTGGCACCGTGCTGCAGCGCAGCCGGATCCGTGCTCACCGGCGCCTTGTCGAGGTGCAGGACAGCACCGGCAGCCATCGCCATTGCCGGCGCAAACAGCACCACGGCAGCAGCACGCTTGATGAAACTGATTACACGCGATTTCATTTGAAAGTCACCCTTTCCGGTTCGGGTTTGCACTTGTCGAGCTTGCTGTACCACGGCATGGCCAGGAAGAAGGCGAAGTACAGGACCGAGCAGATCTGCGAAACCAGGGTACGGCCCGGGGTCGGCGGGAGCACGCCCAGGTAACCGAGAATGGCGAAGCAGACCACGAAAATCGCAACAGCGCTCTTGAAGATCACGCCCTTGTAGCGCATCGACTTGACCGGGCTGCGGTCCAGCCACGGCAGGAAGGCGATGATCACCACCGATGCGCCCATCGCCACCACGCCCCAGAACTTGGCGTCGAGACCGAACAGCGGATAGGTCACGGCACGCAGGATCGAGTAGAACGGCGTGAAGTACCACACCGGCGCGATGTGCGGCGGGGTCACCAGCGGGTCGGCCGGCAGGAAGTTGTTGAACTCGAGGAAGTAGCCACCTGCTTCAGGCGCAAAGAACACCACTGCGCTGAAGAAGAACAGGAAGGCCACCACGCCGACGATGTCCTTCACCGTGTAGTACGGATGGAAGGGAATGCCGTCGAGCGGGATGCCGTTGGCGTCCTTCTTCTTCTTGATTTCCACACCGTCCGGGTTGTTGGAGCCGACTTCGTGCAGCGCCACGATATGGGCAGCAACGAGGCCGATCAGCACCAGTGGCACGGCAATGACGTGGAAGGAGAAGAAGCGGTTCAGGGTGGCGTCCGAAACGACGAAGTCACCACGAATCACCAGCGACAGGTCAGGTCCGATCAGCGGAATGGCTGAGAACAGGTTAACGATCACCTGCGCGCCCCAGAACGACATCTGCCCCCATGGCAACAGATAGCCCATGAACGCTTCGGCCATCAGCACCAGGAAAATCAGGGTACCGAAGATCCAGATCAGTTCGCGCGGCTTGCGGTACGAGCCATAGAGCAGACCGCGGAACATGTGGAGATAGACCACGATGAAGAACGCGGAGGCCCCGGTCGAGTGCAGGTAGCGGATGATCCAGCCACCCGGCACATCGCGCATGATGTACTCGACGCTGGCAAAGGCCACCGGCACACCGGCGGCGTTCAGCGAGGCATCGGGCTTGTAGTGCATGACCAGGAAGATGCCGGTCACGATCTGGATCACCAGCACCATGAGCGCGAGCGAACCGAAGAAATACCAGAAGTTGAAGTTCTTCGGTGCGTAGTACTCGGTCAGGTGACCCTTGATCGACGAGGTCAGCGGAAAACGCTCATCGACCCAGTTCAGCAAGGCTTGAGATTTGGTCGTCATCACTTACGCCTTTCCGTCGTCGCCAACGAGGATAGTGGTGTCCGCAAGGTACTTGTGCGGCGGAATTTCGAGGTTGTCCGGCGCCGGCATGCTCTTGTACACGCGGCCAGCCAGATCGAACATCGAACCGTGACAGGGGCACAGGAAGCCGCCCGGCCAGTCAGCAGACATGCCTGCTTCCGCGCCCGGCTTGAACTTCTCCGACGGTGAGCAACCAAGGTGCGTACAGATACCGACCGCGACCAGAAACTCCGGCTTGATCGAACGGTGCTGGTTCTTTGCGTACTCGGGCTGCTGCTGCTTCTCCGAACCCGGGTCGCTGAGGTTGGGTTCGGCTTTTGCAAGCGCCTCCAACATCTCGGGGGTGCGACGGAGCACCCAGACCGGCTTGCCGCGCCACTCGACCGTCATCATCTCGCCCGGAGCGAGCTTGCCCACATCCACCTCAACCGGCGCGCCTGCTGCCTTTGCGCGCTCGGACGGCGTCAGACTGGCAACGAACGGCACTGCCGTCGCCACGGCGGCTGCGCCACCTACGGCAGACGTTGCCAGCAACAATGTGCGGCGACCGCTGTCCATCTTTTGTTCAACGCTCATGACCCTCTTCCCAGTATGGAAAACGAAAGACCTGGATACAAAAACCCAAGGATTATAGCGAACTCACTGCAACAGAGAAAGCCATAGACCGCTCAAGACCTTGAGCAGTCAAGGATTTCAAGCCCTTGCGCACAACGGAAGAAGCCGCAAAGCCCCCACCGATGCCGCGGCGCACAATTTCGAGCCTCAGAGGCCCCGTCGCTCAACGAGCGCCTGGGCGATCGTGCCAATGTCGGTATGCTCAAGCTCGCCACCCACCGGCACACCGCGCGACAGCCTGCTCACGGACAGTCCGCGCGCACTTAGCAAGGTGGCAAGTGTATGCGCGGTCGCCTCACCTTCGTTGGTGAAATTGGTGGCAAGAATCACTTCCCGCACACTGCCATCGCCCGCCCGGGCAAGCAGCTTGTCGAGCTTCAGTTCGCGCGGACCGACACCGTCCAGCGGCGACAGGCGCCCCATGAGGACGTAGTAGAGCCCGTTGTAGGATTGCGTCTGCTCGATCATCGCAAGGTCGGCAGGCATCTCGACCACGCACAGCAGACTGGCATCACGCCGCGGACTGGCGCAGCGCTGGCACACTGCCTCTTCGGTGAAGGTGTTGCAGCGGTCGCAATGACGCAGCACGTCGAGTGCATGACCCATCGCACGCGCCAGGCGGCCTGCGCCACGCTGATCACGCTGCAACAGGTGATAGGCCATGCGCTGCGCCGACTTGGGGCCAACCCCGGGCAGGCAACGCAGGGCGTCGATCAGTTCGTCAAGACTCGAAGGCTGCATTGATATCAGAACGGCAGCTTGAATCCGGGCGGCAGGTTCAGGCCCGAGGTAAAGCCGGCCATGCGTTCCTGAGTGGTGCTCTCGACCTTGCGCACAGCGTCATTGACGGCCGCAGCGACGAGATCCTCGAGCATTTCCTTGTCGTCCATGACCGAGTCGTCGATCGAGACCCGGCGCACATCGTACTTGCAGGTCATGACGACCTTGACCATGCCGGCACCCGACTGGCCGTCGACTTCGACGCTGGCCAGTTGGTCCTGCATCTTCTTCATGTTTTCCTGCATCTGCTGGGCCTGTTTCATCAGGCCTCCGAGACCGCCTTTCATCATGGTGACAACTCCCCAAAGTGAGATGGATGGTTAGAAGGGTTTGACTGTGGCTTCGACCAGCGTGGCATCGAAGCGCTCGATCAGTTCGCGCACGAAGGGGTCGCTCTCGAGTGCAGCCACAGCGACAGCATGGCGCGCGCGACGCTCGATCTCGTCACGCTGTGCAGGCGTCTCCCCGGTGATTGCACCGACATCGACCCGAATTCTGAGCGGGCGCGACAGCGCGGATGCAATCAGATCCTGCACGCGCTCGACCGCAGCGCGGTTCATGTCGAGCAGATGGCGATGGGTGTCGGACAGGCGCAGGACCAGCAGGTCATCGACACACTCGACCCACTCGCAGTGCTGCGCAAGCTCACGCACCAGCCCGCCGATCCCCAGCAGCCGGACCACCATGCGCCAGTCACCGGCGGCAAATGCGGCAGCCAGGTCGGCATCGCCTTGCGCATCCCGCGGCACGGGGGCTGCTGCCGGCGCAGCAGGCACGACGATCGGCGACGCCGGCGCAGGTGTGCGCGCGGGCATCTCGGAACGCGCAGCCGCATTGCCCGCCGGCGCTACTGACTCAGCGGGGGCAGCGTCTGCCTCGTCATCGAAGGCATTGGCGCCTTCCGAATACGCATCGTCATGCATCAATGCCTCGGGCGGCAGATCCTCCCACGGTGCGAGGTCGCGGCTGGGCGGTTTTGGCTTTGGCTCCGGCTTTGACTCGACCTTCGGCCTGAATTCGGCTTGCGGCTCGGGCCTGCTCTCGACCGGTGCGGCCATGGCGCGCGGCATGGCAGGCGGGGGCGAAGCCGGCACCGGCTGAGGCGCTGGCAACGGAGCCGCACTACGCTCGGCGACAGGGGCAGCAGATGAAGCGGGCGTCGCAGCCGCAGCCGGACGCGATTCAGTCCCCGCCGAAAGCGGTGGAACCGTTCTCGCCTCGCCGCTACCGCCGCTCCCCGCAAGCGCAGGAGAACCCATCGCAGCAGGCTGGTCAGGACGGAACGCGTGCAAACGCAACAGCGTCATGCTGAAGCCGGTGTATTCGTCAGGCGCCAGCGCCAACTCGTCGCGGCCGTGAATCGCAATCTGGTACGCCAGCTGGAGAAACTCGGCATCGAACTTTTCGGCATGCGGCGCGAGGCGCTGACGCTCCACTTCGTCGGCAATCGCACCGGGAGCGAACTGAAACAGCGCGATGCGGCCGAGCATCGACGCCAGCGCCTGCAGCGCGGCATCGAAAGAAAGACTGCGCGCCTCCATGCCGTCGGCGACCGCCAGCATCGCGGCGACATCACCCGCTGCGAGTGCATCGAGCAATGCATGCAGGTGATCGTCGCCAACCGTGCCGAGCATGTGCGTGACCGGCTCTTCGAGCACCTTCCCCGCGCCGTGCGCAATGGCCTGATCGAGCAGCGACAGCGCGTCGCGCATCGAACCGTTTGCCGCCTTGGCAATATGGCGCAGCGCGCCGGGCTCGAACACAACCTCTTCGGCCGCAAGCACACCCGAAAGATGATCGACGATACTGCCCTGCGGCATCTGCTTCAGGTTGAACTGCAGGCAGCGCGACAACACGGTGACCGGAATCTTCTGCGGATCGGTCGTCGCCAGAATGAACTTGACGTGCTCCGGCGGCTCTTCGAGCGTCTTCAGCATCGCATTGAAGGCATGGCCGGTGAGCATGTGCACTTCGTCGATCATGTAGACCTTGTAGCGCCCCTGCACCGGCGCATAGACCGCCTTGTCCAGCAAGGCCGCCATGTCGTCGACACCGCGATTGGACGCGGCGTCCATCTCGACATAGTCGGGGAAGCGGTCGGCATCGATCGCCCGACAGGCGTCACACACACCGCACGGCTCGGCGGTGATACCGGTCTCGCAGTTGAGCGCCTTGGCAAGAATGCGCGAAATGGTGGTCTTTCCCACCCCACGCGTTCCCGTAAACAACCAGGCGTGATGCAGCCTGCCGGTGGTCAGCGCGTGCGAAAGCGCACGGACCACATGCTCCTGTCCAACCAGCGTACCGAAGGACTTCGGCCGCCATTTACGTGCGAGAACCTGATAGCTCATGGGCAGCGATTCTATCAGAGCAACCCCGGCTCTCCGGGAGAGCTTGATGGCAAGATCCTTCGATAATCAACGACCATCGAAACAATACATTCAATCGATTGGCGCTATCAAAAGACGCCACTTATTCTGGCGCCGTAACCCAGATAACGGATACCCCGGAGACCGGAAAGCCATGACCACATCGAACTTCAACTACCAGACACTGCTGGAAACTCTGCGCGAGATCTGTGCCGACTTCGCTTACACAGTCTGAGCCCTCTTCCTTCGGATGCGCTGCCGGCCGCTGCACTCAAGAGCCTGAATGCACGATGTCGATACCGCCAACCTATCACATCAATCATTACGCTCAATTTTTACTATGGAAGCACGAAAGCCATACTAAGCCTGCGCCCGGACACGTTGCCCGGGCACAGATTCAGAGAGGTACTGCCATGATCGCTCGAGTTGCCCGACTGCATTTCCAGCCCAACAGCGCGGCGGGGGCCTTGCGCGCCGCCGGTGGCTGGTTGATCGCCCTGATCGGCTTCAGTCTGCTGGCCACCCGCATCGCGTCCGGACTGGCGGAGCTCGACGGCCCGCTCGCCGACGCGGTTGCGGGTGGGGCGATGGCGGCCGCCGCGACCGCGCTCGGGGCCGTCCCCTTGCTGGTCATGCGCAGGATCAGTGCCGGCGTGCAAGGCATGCTGCTCGGATTCGGTGCGGGCGTCATGCTTGCAGCCAGTGTGTTCTCGCTGCTGATACCGGCCTTCAGCGCCGCACAGGCTCAAGGCGCGAGCAGCACGGATGCCGCCTTGCTCGTTGCCACCGGGCTCGCCGTCGGCGCAGCCCTGTTGCTGGCGATGGATCGCATGCTGCCGCACACCCATTCACCGGATGGCTCGAAGTCCGCGACAGCCGTGTGGCTCTTCGTTTTCGCCATTGCGGTTCACAACATCCCGGAAGGGCTCGCCATCGGCGTGGCCAGCGGAACCGCCAGCAGCGGCAACGCGGTCGCGACCGGCATCTCGCTGCAGAACGTCCCCGAAGGCCTGATCGTGGCGATTGCGCTGGCAACGGCCGGCTATTCGCGCCTGCTCGCGTTCGCGGTCGCGGCCCTGTCCGGACTGATCGAGCCGATCGCAGCGGTGACCGGCTCCCTGATGGTAACGGCGTCTTCGGCCTTGCTGCCCTGGGGGCTGGCTGGCGCAGCGGGCGCGATGCTGTTCGTTGTCAGCCACGAGATCATCCCCGAGTCGCATCGCAAGAGGCACGAAACACTGGCGACCAGCGGCCTGATGACGGGTTTCGTGGCCATGATGCTGATGGACACGCTCCTCGCCTGAACCGGCCAGCCGGGGTCGGACGTCACGGACGAAAAAAGGGCGTCACCTTTCGGAGACGCCCTTTCTGAAATGAGGGTGGCGAGCCTGGCCCCCGGCACTTGCAGGGAACGGCTGTGGCTGCTGCCTTCCGGCCCTGACCAGGTTCACCGCGCTGCAATGCGGGGAGACCCGCCACGGCGCGCACTATAACAGCGATCGCCCGCAACGTCAGCCACTATGAACGGAAGCGCCTCAAGCACGTATACTTGAAGCCTTCTCGCAGCAGTACGCTGCGACACGGAATCCGTCGAATCGACCGCCCCTTATCAGACAGGACAGTTACATGAGCGACACGCAGTCTCGCCTTGACACCCGTTACGGCAGCAATGCAATGCCCGCACCGCAAAGCTGGAGCCCGCTCATCGACAGCCTGCTCGGCCATCGTTCGGTACGCAGCTATCTGCCCACCCCGGTCAGCGACGACCAGCTGAGCGCCATCATCGCCGCAGCGCAGTCGGCTTCCAGCTCGTCGAACCTGCAGGCGTGGAGCGTCGTCGCCGTGCGCGACCCCGCCACTCGTGCCGCGCTCGCCGAATGCGCAGGCGGTCAGGCGCACGTAAGCGATGCACCGCTGCAACTGGTGTGGCTTGCCGACCTTGCCCGCCTCGAAAGCCTGGCAACATCGAACGAGCGCCCGAGTGCTGCGCTCGATTACCTGGAGATGTTCCTGGTTGGCGTCATCGACGCGGCACTGGCCGCGCAGAACGCTGCGGCTGCAGCCGAGTCGATCGGTCTGGGCACGGTGTACATCGGCGGCATGCGCAACAAGCCCGAAGCCGTGGCAGAACTGCTGAACCTGCCGCCCCGCGTGGTCGCCGTCTTCGGCATGTGCGTGGGCACCCCCGACCCGGCCAAGCCGGCTGCGGTCAAGCCGCGTCCGCCGCAATCGGTCGTCGTGCACCACGAGCGCTATTCGCTGCCCGCGCAAGCACCTGGCATCGAAGCCTACAATGCAGCGATGGCGCGCTTCTATGAAGAACAGCAGATGAAAGTCCACGGCACCTGGGCAATTCACTCGGCCAAGCGGATCGCCGGCCCGGAGACGCTTTCCGGCCGCGACCACCTCGTCGAAGCGCTGAAC
>TARA_R110001583_G_scaffold179320_3_pt1 | contig 72752 bp, 68 predicted proteins | sample TARA_R110001583 | Tara Oceans TARA_R110001583 (sample SAMEA4398432) | marine metagenome | biome: Polar Biome; feature: [MES] marine water layer (ENVO:01000295) within the mesopelagic zone...; material: water (ENVO:00002006), including particulate matter (ENVO:01000060) such... | reverse complement strand
GTCTTTTGCTCTCTCCCGCAAGGTAGCCGTGGTGAGACGCTTACGACCAAATGAGCGTCGATCAGACTTAATGTCTAATAGAGCGCCGATTTGTAGAAGCACCTGAAGTAGCAGGTCCAGCCTTCAATCTGTCGATTGAACATTCGGGCCAGATCAATCAGCCCCTTGTCGCGGCGCCGCTGCTAGCCCCAATTGCGCGCCCGGCGTCGGAACGCCTTGAGGGCTTTGGGACTGGCCGCCGGAAGATAGGATACGCCAAACAAACCTCCGCGCCAGATCGCCAGCCGCCGCTGGAACCTGCAGTCGAGAAAATCGAAAGCAACCGACGGGAAAGAACCCTTCCGGTTGGTATCCTTGCAATAGACGATCTTTGTCTTTTGCGGATGAAGCGTCAGGCCACAGCCTGCGAACCGATCTTCGACCTGCCGCCAGAGCCTGGGCACTTCGCATTCCGTCCGACAATGGCAGATGATGTCATCCGCATAACGCTCGAACGGCACATGCGGGTTCTCTCGATCCATCCATTTGTCAAAAGCGTAGTGCAGGAACAGATTTGCCCGCAGTGGCGAGATAACCCCACCCTGTGGCGTTCCACATTCCTGCGAGACAGTATTGTCATCCTCCAGCATCATAGGTGCCTTCAGCCACCGTTCGATATAAAGTAGCACCCAGCGACAATCCGTATGATGGCGGACCGCCCTGAGCAGCAGTTCATGATCGATGGTGTCAAAGAACCCTTTGATGTCCATGTCCAACACCCTGTCGTGGCGCCAGCATCGCTGGCGCGCCGTCCAGATAGCGTCGATGGCGGAGCGTCCGGGCCGATACCCATAGGAATCCCTGTGGAATACTGGTTCGTAAGCGTCCTCTCATGGCTACCTTGACAGGGCCTTCGATACCTTTTCGGAGAGGGGATCAGTCCTTGAGGTCGATGTTCCAGGGAAGCAGGTCGTCGATCTTGTTGAACGGTATTGAGCTATCTTTCGGCGGCTATACGATCAATATGTTTCATGTATCCATCAAAGAAAGCTTGTATGTTACCTCGTTTAAGAATGGGTTCATCTGGCATATTTGTGGAACCTACAATGAAGGGGTGCCTACAAGAGAAATAGGGTGCCAGCCGTTGTGCCGCTTCATATGCAGTTATGGACTTACCGATCATCTGTTTCATGATAACTGGGAGGTTTCCGATCTCTGTTACGCCACCGTGAATGTCTGCACACATGCCTCGTCCAAAAACTAACGTAGGTTTTCCGAGTGCGAGCGCTTCTAGAGCCATGGTTCCGGTAACAGTAGTAATTATCGACGCGCGGGAAATGGCGTCCATAGCCGAAACTTTGTAGCTTGCATATGCGACTCCAGGCTTGTTCTTCATTATGTTGATCATCTTTGCAGATCGGGTAGATACACCGGATCGGTGCTCTTTTACGACCAAGACATGATCATTCGGCATAGCCATACGAAGGGCATCAATGATCCGTAATTGGTCTACATAATATGGAGCGGGTACATTGATTGACGATTCAGGGGTTACCTGCAATGGGTAAAGAACATATTTTTCAGGTAAGTTATCGGCATCTTTAATATCAGATAGTTTATCGTTGTAGATACTTTTCATTCGCCAATAAATATCTCTTAGAAAAGGTAGGTTGTTCAAAAATGAGATACGTAATATTTCCGGCTCGAATAAGTCTGGTCGCTTTATCGCAGAAATAATTTTTTGAAAAAGTCGTTTGGGAAGAGGTTGAATAAAGCACTCTAAACGTTCTTGATATTTCTCAGATATCTCCACGTCACTAGGAGGTGTGTATGCTGGTAATGGTGACGACCTGAAATTAGCAACAAATTCTTTTGCTGCTTCTAGAGAATGTGCATTAACTTCTGCATAGGATGGCAATGTTTCGTATGGGGAATTGGAGAACATAGTCCCGGTGATTGTTCGCAGATTGGCGGCATATGCGACATCAATTCCCAATTCCTTGGCTGCTGCCATAGCAATTTTCATTTCTGGCGTTTCTATGGTACAGCAAAGATAATGTGTAATACCCTTTTTCAGCATAAAATCTTTATAAATTTTATAATAATCTTGCCCGCGTTTGTAAAAGGAATCTCCGTTTCGTTTGAACCAGGATCTTTTTTGAGCCTCAAGGTCTTCTATTAGTGAGCCTTGGTATTTATTCATGTGGTTTAAGGGTAGTCCTAGAGGGCGGGATGGCAGCTCTTTCTCCACATAAAGTATATTTTTTCTTTCTGCTATATCTTCCATTAAATATGAATGGGTCATTGTGGGTAATATAACGTGCCATTCTATTTCCGGACGCTTTTTTTGTGATATATCGATAAGATGTCGCAGAACAACTGGCGCAGAACCAAAGCCATGAAATAGGATTTTAATTTTTTTGTCTTTCAATTTTCGCGTTCCCTAAACCAATCAAAATTTGCACGTCCCATATTTTCAATTTTTGTGAAGCTAGATTCATCGTATTTCTGATGAAGTGCAAAATTAATAATATTTTCGTTTAAATTAGAGGACGCTTCTTCTGTTGCAAAGAAAGGCATCGAGAAGTATTTAGCAAGAGATGAAACTTTGTGATCATCCGATATTCCAATAAAAGGTATTCTCATAATGGATGCAAGAACCGCGCCATGGAACCTCATTCCTATATGTAATGATACGTTCTCAAAAGCTGTCGTCAAATCTTCTTTGGATGAGGTTACGTTAAAGAAAGAAATGTTTTCTTGTAGTTCTTTAGGAAAGGAGCTTTTTATATATTGCGCAAAAGGTAAATCGCTAACAGCGTCCGAATCTTGGAATATAAGAATTCGTAAATTCCAAGATTCAAATAGGAATGGAGTTATCGAATTCTTTAATGCGTCAGATACACTTGAATATTGTTCGGAATTTAGGTGAGACGTAAGAGTGATCGCAATTGTTTTTTCTTTCATCCGGGCAAATTTTAGGTTATTTGTTTTGGCTATTTCGTCGGCAAACGTTGATCCATAAACTAGATCTGCTGTCTTGCGGACTTTTTTGTTCGTACTTTGGAGGTTAGTCATGCTTTGTGTATCGCGAACGCATATTTCCTCGCAGCACAAGATCATCGTGCGGCATACCAGGCGTGCAATAATTCCGTTAATAGGTCCTACACCCAATCCTATTGCAATCACCCGCGAGCCGTTCAGTTTTGCGCATAGGATTACCCAAAAAACTAAAATAAGTGAAAGTACATTCGGGTTGGTATGCCATAGTGTACCACCTCCGAACACTAGAAGCTCATGACCTTTGATTTCTGAATATAGACGTGCAGTATATCGAAAAAATCTTACCAATTTTGTCGATTTTGAGTCTTCTAATATTTCATCACAGTTTGTCAGATGAACTATTTTGTCGTATTTTTCAGGTATTGAGGTTTTTTTGTAATTTCTAGTTGTGAAAACTGACCTTGGCCATACTTTTAATATCGATTCTATCGAGCTTTGTAGTAATAAATCATCTCCCGTGTTTGAAAAACCATAATAACCGTAAAGAAATATTTTCTTCACGATTTTTTTTTCATCTGACTTTGGGGCGTGTTTTTTCTGGACTGATAAGGATTTTTCTAATGACACCTGAAATCTCTATTGTAATCCCAGTTTTCAACAAGGAGCGCTACATTACAGAGACGTTAAAGAGTGTAGCAGCGCAGACCTTTTCAAGATATGAGGTTATTGTGATTGATGATGGATCTACTGATGACAGCAGAAATTTGATACTACAAGCTGGTTTACCAAATTTGCGTTTGGTAGAACAGAAAAATTCAGGAGTCTCGATAGCGCGGAATCGCGGCATTGAGTTAGCTCGTGCACAGCTTATCGCTTTTCTTGACGCGGATGATATTTGGTATCCTGATCATCTTCGTAGTTTGTGGATGCAATATCAGAAATTTCCGGATGCTGTGTTGTATTGCGATCGTTTTGTTGAAATTGATAGGTTGGTGGCTGATTATTCAACTTTAAAGTGTGGTGATGGGGCCAGAGTTGTTAGTTCCTTCTTTTTGGAAATGACTATGGGAAGAGTTGCCATATTTACTTCAGCCGCAATGGCGAAAAGAGATATTTTGCTCAAGATTTCGGGCTTTCCTCCTGGTTATAGTCGTGGCGAAGACCTTGCTACATGGATCAATTTATCCCTTGAGGGTGATGTTGTTGTAAGTGATTTTGTCGGAGTGCACTATTTGAGAGCAACCGGGGGACTGACAAGTAATTATATTAAAAAACCTGATATAGCGATGAAAAATTTGATCGGTATTGCATCAGATTTGAAATGTTCTCAAGAGCTAGCCCTAGAACTATATAATAGGATATCGTTGGCCCACAGTCTTGATGCTTTATTAGCAGGCGATAGGAAAGTTGCACGATTTTTTTTGAAAAATGCGTCAAGCACCAAAATTTTTAGAAAGAGATATATTTTTTTAAACATATTGGTGTGTTTTCCAAGTTCAAAAATTTTGAAATTATTAATAAAATTAAAGTAATAAATTTTATCTCAATATTTTTTCAGGTGTGATGCAAGATACAGGGCAGGTCTCCCGATAAGGTGCGAGCGAATTCTTTTCGTTTTCCAGCCAATATATGTTTTATAACGTGATAATAAGTTAATTTTATAATTGTGTTCATTTCGAGATTTCTTGGCGACAATGTATATCGTGCCTTTTATTGTTTTCAAATGTGTCGCTTTAAATCCTGCAGAGTTTAGCGCATAAATAGTTGATTCTTTTGTTGGGTAGAACGTATGTATATAACTTGGAAGTCCCGGGTCTAAAGATGACATGAAGTCTGCGATGGAAACGCAAAAAATACCATCATCCTTCAGTAGGCTATAAACTTTTTCAATGAAATACATGGGGTTTGTTATGAAATAAATCGCGTGAGAAATATGAATTAACTCAAACTGCCCTGATACAGATGCATGTTCAAATGGCGAAATCTGAGTTTCAATGCCAATAGAATTATGGTGTGTTTTGGTATTTGCATCAGTATCTATACCGTAGGCTTCCCACCCTGCATCAGAAAATGCCTTTACCGTTTCGCCGTATCCACATGCAATATCAAGAAATCTGCCTGGGGAGGTTATGCTCCCGTATATTTCTAAGTTACGCTTTGCCCCCAATTTGCTTATTTCAATCCGGCGCCGGTATATATCTTCTGAGTTGCTTTGCGTCATATCATTTAGTTTGCGATTTAGGCTCCAAGCATGATCAAGTATAGCAAGATCAGGTTGTTTTGTTGGGTAAGCAGTGGTGCAGTTTTGGCATAAGTGCCAAGCGTAAGTCAGTTGTGAATTTTTCTGATCTAGTAGATGCTCGATGGTTGGCTCTCGAGTGTATGGCATATTCCAGCTCTTACTTGCTTGGCAAATCGGACATGAGTGCATATTATCGTATTCCTTATATCTTTGTGCTGTGTTGATTTTTATTATTCTACTTCAAGTATTCCAACGCGATTCCCCAATGATGCGGAAGCTATAAATCGCTCATCATTTGCAAGTTCTATCCAACATTTCTGCATATCATCCGAGAAATTAATATCATCAAGTATAATTATTGTACCTGTATGGCTGCGGCTGAGGACAATTTCTATCTGTGGACGAACGAATGCGCTTGTATGGATCGCATCAACAAATGCTAGATCGATACAAGTACCATCCGGTAATGTCGTTTTCTGATTATCTTCAAATGTTCCACTTATACTGGTAAATTGATTTCCTATTTCACTTATATTTTTAACAGCAATATCTCTCCATTGATTGTTGGGCTCGAACGTGAACAGATGCCCAAAGCTATTTTCTTGTATGCCGGATAGAAAATACATGGATGATACGCCAAATGCTGTGCCAAATTCGACGATCACATTTGGTTGAAGGTGTTTCACGATTTGAGAATATAAGTTTCCCATATTATAATTTGTTCTTACGCCATCTGGCATGCGTGTTTTGCCAGCGATGTTATTTTTTCCATAGCCATCCCAAAGAGGTTGCGGCCCTAAGCCGTTAGTTGTTTCGGCGATTTTTTCAATTTTCTTGCTGTATCGTGAAATTTCGGGTGTTAATTTTGTTGATGGAAAAATGCTAAACAGATTTGTATTTTTTTCTTTTTTTATCCATGAGATATTTATTTTTCTTTCCTTTATGATTTTTAATATATTTTTTATTTTTTTCTTTATGATGTTCAATTCTCTATTCCTTATAATATTTTTTAATAAGAGGGCGTTTTCTCTGTGTAGTCCGAAAATGACATGCTTGGTCCAATATGGCCATAGGACAGAGGGTATATTAAATCACAATCTGCAAGCGCAGTCGTTCTGTGGGCAATTACGATTGTTATTCGGTTTGACTTATCTTCGCGAAGAGCATCCAGAACTTTTTTCTCTGTTTGAGTATCGAGCGAGCTCGTCGCTTCGTCTAAGATGAGAATAGGTCTATTGGCATAAATCGCGCGTGCGATACCGATACGTTGTGCTTGCCCGCCAGAGAGACGAGCCGCACGCTCGCCTATCTGTGTATTTAATCCGTCTGGTAACGTTTTTATGACATCTTCAAGATGAGCTATTTGAATAGATTTTGTGATGCGATTCTTATCAATTTTATCAGATGATTCGCCTAAGGCTATATTTGCTAATATTGTGTCGTCAGCAATGAATACTTGTTGAGCTACGTAAGCTACTTTTGTTTGTAGTCCTCTTCGGTCCTCTTTGGTTCTTAATGTTTTTTGATTCCAGCTAATTGCCCCACAAGATGGTGGAAGGAGACCCAGTATAATACCTATTAATGTACTTTTTCCTGCTCCAGAAGAACCTGTGAGACCAACAATCTCTCCCTTTTTAAGGGAAAGATCTATATTTTTAATTATGTAATCAGATGATTTATCGTATCTAAAGCATATATCTAAAAGATTTATGCTCATGATTTCTTCGTTTATTGTATGAATTTTTTCTTCTTTTGCGTCAAGTGCCTCGATCAATGACGGAAAGCTCTCTTTGAGAGTTGGAAGGATGTAATATATCATCAGGCCGCTGACGAATATTCTGTTAAAGGATGGTAGCAATCTATATCCTGCTACTATGTAAGTGATTATTAGAGGAAGGTCTTGGCCTACAGTCCCTTGAGATTTCGTATACAAAAATGAAACTATTATTGATATAAGTGCAATGGACTCCAGCGCCATTCTTGGTATTATTTGTATAAAACCAATTATGGTTACAGATTTGGCATACTTTTCTGATAAATTTTCAAATCTATCTAGAAAAAAATTCTTTTTACCTGAAATTATGATTTCTTTAAGTCCTGACAACACGCTTTGTGCAGTTTTTATCATCTCCTGTTGTTGTTCATCTCTCAATACTCCCAGTTTGGATCCAATCGCGCGGGTGGCAAATAACATCGATCCAAGTAAAGTTACCGATATCAAACCGACTATAAATGCTACTTTATGGTCTAAATAAAACAATACTGACACAACAAGTAAGCATACCAGTATTTCGGAGGCGACCGTGATGGATTGAATCACAATATTGTCGACAATTAACCTTGTTTCGGTTGTTACATTTCTGGTTAATATTGCTGAATTTTTTTTCACATGAAAGTGAAAGGGCATGTTTAAATATCCATTCAACAGTTTGCTGCTAATTTTAGAATAAAATATTTGTGAATACCGGTGTTGGGTATAGGCGTGAAATATCGATGTTATTATTTTTAAGATAAATATCGCGGCTAGCGACGACCCAAGATACATAATAATTTCATTTTCTGAGCTTCGAGGAAATATCGTATTAATTAATTCCCCAATTCTTCCGTCCATTACTTTCGACGGTGACTGCGTGATCGCAATTAAAGGTCCGATCGACCCTACGCCCAGAGCTTCCAGTGTTGCCATTAAAAAACTAAGAATGACCATTGTGCAAAATAATTTTTTACTTCCTTCGGGCGGAGAAAGAAATCTCATTATTCCTCTGAGGGAAGTTGATTCATTTTTTGTCATTGGATGGTCATTCTTTCTTTTTCCTGGTTCTATGAGAAGTTACTTAACCGAGAAAATTAAACTGACTGGTGATTTTGCAATTTCCTGTAGAGATGCACTAAATCTTCAGCATTTCTGCTTGTAAAGCAGTTCCGCGCTTGATTGAAATCGTGGCCTGCTTCCCAATAATATTTTTTAGCATTTTAGGCGGTAATCCAAATCCTGGGCGGATTACCCGGACGTTTTCATTGGTAATGACTTCTCCCTCTTCTATGTCTTTCACGACATAAATTGAGCGACGGAAGATTACATTCGCATTTTCGCTGGATTTTCGTTTGAATTTTGCTTCGCCTAAGGCTTCCCAGGCTGTACGACAATCGACAACAAGAGCAGCAAGCTCTTCAGGTTCTAGTGAAAAGGCGGCATCGGGGCCACCGTCAGATCGTTTCATCGTGAAGTGCTTTTCTATGACGTTTGCACCAAGACTTGTTGCGACGACTGATGCTGTTGTTCCTAAAGTGTGGTCTGAAAAACCAGACACGACATCAAAGTGATCTTGCAAGGCGGGCATGGTTAATATATTGGCGTCATGCACTGGTGTAGGGTACCCGGAAACGCAATATAATAAGCACAAGGCTTGGCAGCCTGCTTTGCGGGCTACTTCAACTGATTCCTCGATTTCTGAGAGTGTTGCCATGCCTGTTGACATGATAATTGGTTTTCCTGTCGCCGCTACTGCTTCAATTAACGGGTGATCGGTGAGCTCAAAGGAGGCAATTTTATAGACATCAACATTAAGCGTTTTGAGGAAATCGACGGATGAATGGTCAAAAGGCGTGCTGAAGATATCTATCCCCAATTTGCGAGCGTGTGCAAAAATCGTTGTGTGCCACTCCCAAGGGGTATGAGCTTCTTTGTATAGGTCGTATAATGTGCGTCCGTCCCATAGGCCGCCGTTGACACGAAACTCCGGGCTGTCGAAATCAATTGTCATTGTGTCGGGAGTGTAGGTTTGCAGCTTGACAGCATCTGCTCCTGCTGCGTGTGCGGCATTTATCAGCTCAAGCGCCCGGCGCAGATCACCATTATGATTGCCTGATAATTCTGCAATAATATACGGGGGGTGGCCTGGCCCAATTTCTCGATTGCCGATTTTGAATTGCTTCGAACTCATAATCAGATCTTCCTTACTATTTATGCTTTAGGACGAATGATAACTTGAGCTGATAAACTGTTTCCTTGATTTTTTCCATGTGAAAATTCGATAACGAAATCTCCATATTCAATATATGCTGGAGGATAGCTGTCAGCGTCCAGCATACGAATATGATCAAAAAGAGATTGTATGCTTCCAGTATCTGGTAGTTTGCTCTGTTCTGGAGTCCGACGTGTAAACGTTGTAATATTTCCTGCTTGTGGTTGAGGTGTTGGTTCTGTCGTTATGATTGTGGTTATTGAATCCCATATTAGTTCAGCTATTCGTTCAAAAATGTCCTGTGCACGACCGGATAAATCTAGATAACTCTTTAAATAAATCGGTCCAGCGTCAAGTTCGTCGACCATTTTTAGAGCACTTAAGACTGTATCCTTATGGCCGCGAGCTATGAGGTTTTGAATTGGAGAACCCCCTCTGCCATAAGGGACGTCACTTGCATGAAAGCATACGCATTCAGCTTCAGTGCGGATGTTTTTTGGTACGAACCAAGACCAATGTGGAAAAAAAATATATCGTGGAGCAATTTTTTTTACAGTTTCAACTGTCAAATCTTGCGGATTTTTAACCAAATGCCATTGGCCCGGCAGGTCTTGCGTCCTTTTAAAAAAGGAGGCGATATTCCAAGGCTTTGTTGTCGCAACAATATAGGGCTTCATTAGGATAGCACCGAGTTTATAATGCGTGAAATGCCTTTGCCGTTGCAAATTTTCCGGCTTGATAAAGACATTTTTTCTAGCAAAAATGGGTTCTTCTGAATTTCTTTTAAATTTTTTACTATGCTATTTTCTGATATGTTGGTCCATTCTCCACTGTATAAAATTGCACCGGCTTTTTCCAGGGATTGAGCATTTTCTCTTTGGTTTTCTGCAATTGTGATTGCAATGGTAGGCAGTCCCAATGTGCATCTTTCCCAAGAAGATATACCGCAGGCACCAATAGCTAAATCTGCGTTTAGCATTAGTTCCGACATTTTTTGAGTATCAATATGCAATTTTATTTTATCACGAAATGAAAAAATTAAATTTCTTACTTTATTTAAATTAGGTGAATTTTTTCCTAATACAACGTCGATGTTTATATTTTGATAACAATGCATCAGCGCGTAAATTGCTGTGGTTGTTACGTCGTGGGGGTCACTTCCACCAATTGCAACAAGAATTCTGTTTATAATCTGGCTGCTGTTACGTCGTTCGAGAGATTTTTGTCTGATTCTGGAAAATTCTGGTCTTAACATTGCATAATGTGGGCCCACTAAAATTCGGCAACTGATTGGTGTGAGAAATTTATAGTCCGAAATAGTTCTTGAAATGCTTTGGTCTACTAAGAAATCACAATCATGCGGTCGGTCAGCAAGGTCATCAACGACCATTATTGATTCCGCCCACCCCCGACACGCACTTTCGAATTTTTTATCCAAGTTGTAATGATCTACAACAAGTAAATCGGCAGTCCCGCCAACAACTTGGGCGACGGACAAGGGGTCATTTGGGATTTGAGGGACCATAACTTTATGCGAAGAAACACTTAACGCGGGATATGTTACGTTAGATTCCCGATTTACGACAAAAGTACATTTCCACCCTTTTTCATATAGAGCATCTGCAAGTGCTAGACATCGGGATATGTGCCCTACTCCTAATGTGGGGCTGGCATCAGCTCGGAACACTGCGTGTTTGAGATCAGATGATTTCACGGATCACCATAAATGATTCTGCTGCTAACAAACCTGCCTGAGCTCCACGTAGATTGCTTTGAGCTGTTATCGCTTGAAGAGATCGAGGGTTCGGAAATGGTGCAATTTCCTCGCTGTAAGCAGCCATGGCTATTTTTTTGGCTTCAAGGAATGAAGAAATATCAACAAATCTCATTGGGTTGAACGTACTGCCCAGGCCTGTAGGTTCCCATTCCGTGCTTGATAGAACTTCAAAAGCGTAAATTGCGCAAACGCAGTGACCTGGCTTGGGGCGACATGCTGTTAGCGTGGCGTGATGGGTAATCCGGTGGTCTATGTTGAGGTCATTGGCATGGTGCGTATAAATTATTGTTGGTTTAAGGCGATCTATATGGGTTTCAATTTTTTTTGTAATTTCAAGTAATGGAAGGGAATCCATTCGGTTGTCTGGCAATCTAAGAAAATTGATTTCTTGAACTCCTAGAACGTTCATAGCTTTCCGGGCATCATTTTCGCGGGTTTTTATTTTTTCTGCTTCTAATTCTGGATTGTAAATAGTGCTTCGTGCTGTTACTCCATCCGCTAGTATCAATACGCTGACAAAGTCACCTTGCGCAGTGTGTCGAGCAATTGTTCCACCACACCCCAAAGTTTCATCATCTGGGTGAGCTGCTATTATAAGTATTTTTTTTTCCATTTTACGTCCTTGGGCTGTATTTCCGGTATCAGAGATCAATGATCTTAGATTTGCACATTTTAATAAATATTATTTTGTGATTTAAATTTTTAGGGCTTCTTTTATTGCGTTAATTACTGACCCTACGTCATCGTCCGTCATAGCTGGAAATAGTGGTAGTGAAAGACAACGGGCGTAATAACGATCTGCTCCAGGTAATGCAAGATTTGGGTAGAGTGTTCGCCAGTAGGGTTGTCTGTGAACGGGAAAATAATGTACTTGTGTTCCGATATTCCGGGACCTGAGTGCTCTCATTAGATCTGCGCGGGAGATGCCAGCTTCGTCAAAGTCGATGTGAATCGGATACAGATGCCACCCGCCTTTGCAGCCTGCGACTCGGGGAACAGGCCGAATAAAGTGCGGCATGTTTGCAATTTTTTCATCGTAGAGATTGGCCAAATTTTCGCGTTTCTGTCGGAAGGCATCGAGTTTTTTCAATTGGCTAAGACCCAATGCACAATGAATGTCGCTTGCTCTGTAGTTGAGACCAGGAAAGGACATTTCGTAGTACCAAGGATGAGGAAGCCCATTGCTATCAAAGCCTTCATTGGGTTGCATAAACAACTCAGGCTCTCTATTGATTCCATGGTTACGGTACGCGCGAAGCTTTTGTGCGATATCTGGGTTATTCGTTGTAATTGCGCCTCCCTCTCCCATTGCTATCGTTTTGACAGGATGCATGGAGTAAATAGTCATATCGGATTGTTGTCCGTTTCCTATCGGAACGCCATCCATTGATGCCCCTAATGCATGGCAAGCGTCATCTATGATTGATATATTGTTTTTTTTTGCAATTTTACTGATTGATTCAAGGTCGACGCATGCGCCATTGAGATGTACGGGGAAAACAGCCCGGACCTTACGTTGAGCTCGACTTAGTGCATCTGAGAACGTTTCTGCTGTCATCAGCCCAGTATTGGGATCAACATCAGAAAATATGATTTCCGCGCCGGTAAGGTGCGGTGCACTAGCTGTTGCCAAGAATGTTAGGGTCGGAACAATGACGGTATCTTTAGCGTTTAATCCCAAAGTCAAAGCAGCAAGGTGTAAGGCGGCTGTACCATTAGAAACGACTACTGAGTCTTTGGCGCCCACTTTGTTGGCAAATGCGTGCTCAAATGCGTCAACGGCTGGACCACATGTTAAGTAATCTGACTTTAGCACGTCGATCACAGCTGCAATGTCAGCGTCATCAATTTGCTGGCGACCATAGGGCAAAAACGAATTTTGTTTAGGATTCACGTTGATACCTCAATCATAGAGTGCTGTTTTCGCTAAGAAATTTGTCTATCGTATTGATTTTTTTTATGTAACGTCAGTTCTTGGGATATTTTAACCGAATTCTTGTCATTGTGATAGTGCATCCAGATTGCTAATAACATATATAATCTTTGATTTGCGGTTTCTGTTCTGCGCTAGTATTTCCACTTATGGTCGCGTTGTTTTTTGTTCATCTGATCAATTTTACCGCATGTTAAACTGGAGTTTATTTTGAGTGATGTGATTGATTTAAGGTCAGCTACTGAGGAGGATTCTCTAGATATATGGCGGTGGCGAAATGACGAGGTCACCAGAGCGATGTTTAAACATCAAGATCACATTGATTGGGGAGTGCATGATCTTTGGTTCAGCGAGGCGTTGGTTGATCGTGATAAGATTTTGTTGGTTGGTTTTCAGGTCAATGATGGCGAGAAAGTTGGCGTTGTACGGTTTGATTGCGATGGTAGCGGAAAAGCAGAGGTATCAATTAATCTAAATCCAGACTTTAGGGGTAAAGGACTTAGTAAATTAATGTTAAATAAATCGCTGGATTACTTGCTATCATCCGGTGTGTTTTTGTGCGTTTCAAAAGTGAAAAAGATAAATCTACCAAGCGTTAATTTGTTTTATTCGTTGGGGTTTTTTTTGAAAAGTCAGGATCAAGAATATTTTATTTTTGAGAAGGCCTTGATGTGACGATTTTCACCTTAATTATTTATACTGATATTATGCCACCAGCTATATAGAAACTGGTGACATATGTTTATTTCATTTTGTCAATTACCGCTGCGTATCTCATCCAGCGTTTTTACCGGTGTTAACGCCTGCGGGTCAACCTGTACCTCGATAATCGCGGGTTTGTTGGCCGCCATTGCACGTTCCAGGGCGGGGCCGAAATCTTCGGTTTTGGTCACGGTTTCGCCGTGGCCGCCAAAGACGCGGGCGTAACCGGCGAAATCGGGATTATGCAGTTCTGTACCCGATATACGGGCCGGATAATTGCGTTCCTGGTGCATGCGAATGGTGCCAAACATGCCGTTATTCACCACCACCACAATGATATTGGCGCCATATTGAACGGCAGTGGCAAATTCCTGTCCGTGCATTAAAAAGCAGCCATCACCGGCCAGGCAAACCACCGGGCGCTCCGGGTGGTGCAGTTTGGCCGATACCGATGCCGGCAGGCCATAGCCCATCGAACCCGATGTTGGTGCAAGCTCGGTGCGATAGGTTTCATAACGATAAAACCGGTGCAAAAACGCGGCATAATTGCCAGCCCCATTGGTCAGAATGGCATTATCAGGCAGAGTGTCGCGCAGATGGCCAATCACATGGGCCATTTTCACATCGCCTGGCGTATCGAGCGGGGTTGAGAACGCCAGATAGGCGTCATGGGCCTGTTTGATCTGCTCTGCACGTGCGCTGCCATCCGCCGGGTTCATATCGGCTATGGCACGAATGAACGAGCGCTGCGAGGCATTAATGGCGATGTCGGGGCGGTAAACGCGGCCTAGTTCGTCCGGCCCCGGGTAAACATGGATCAGACGCTGTTTGGGGCAGGGAATTTCAAGCAGGCTATAGCCACTGCTGGTCATCTCCCCCATGCGTGAGCCGACAAGGATCACGAGATCGGAATCGCGGATAAATGCCGCCAGCTTGGGATTAATGCCAATGCCGACATCGCCAATAAAATTGGGGTGGCTGTTGGGCATATAATCCTGACAGCGAAACGAGGTGGCAATGGCAACATTGTTGGCCGTCGCAAAGCGGATCAAATCCTGGCTGGTCCGGGCAGTCCAGCCGCCGCCACCCACAATCATGACCGGCTGGCGGGCATTTTCCAGCTCCGTCCGGAAAACGGTCACGTCTTCGGCGGCCGTGCGGGCCTCAATTTCGACATAGGGTTTGCCATCGGCAACCACGGCACTGGATGACAGCATATCCTCGGGCAGGGCCAGCACAACCGGGCCGGGGCGGCCCGATGTGGCAATGTGATAGGCGTGGCTGATATATTCGGGAATGCGTTCGATGCTGTCGATCTGGGCAACCCATTTGCACAGCGGTTCGAACATCTTGCGATAATCGACTTCCTGAAATGCTTCGCGGTCCACCATGTCGCGGCCGATCTGGCCGACCAGCAGGATCATCGGGGTTGAATCCTGATGGGCAACATGGACACCGGCCGATGCATTGGTCGCACCGGGGCCGCGCGTTACCATGCAAATGCCGGGTTTTCCGGTGAGTTTGCCATAGGCCTCGGCCATGATGGCAGCACCGCCTTCCTGGCGGCAAATAACCGGGGTGATTTCCGGGTGGTCGACCATGCCATCGAGCACGGCAAGAAAGCTTTCACCGGGCACAAGAAAGGCGCGTTCGCAGCCATGAATTTCCAGCTGGTCGACAAGAATGCGCCCGCCGTGGCGCAGACCGGGTGTTGGGGACATGTTCTTCCTCTTTGGTGGCTTGGTGGTGGCGCGTTATAGGCATTTTATTCTTTCACCCTGAATATCACCATGCCCGATTAGCAAGGTAAAGGGCTGATCGTTGTGAAAGGCTTCGCAATGACTATCTTGTAATGTCGGCAATATCGGCTCGTTCCATCAGCCGCCCGGCGGCATTTTCAAAATGCTGGCGCACGGCCCCTTCGGCGGCGGTTCGGTCCTGTGCCCGGATCGCTTCATAGACCTTTTTATGTTCGCCCATCACACCTTGCCCCCCTTCGGCAATCATCACGTTTTTGATCGCAACCGTGCGCAAATTGGCATCAATCCGGCCATCAAGCATGGTGAGGAAATCGTAAAAATAACTGTTGCCGCTGGCCTTGGCGATGGCCCGGTAAAAACGGCGTTCGGCATCATAACGATGTTCGGCGGTTTCAAAGTCTGTCTGCCCCGTGATTGCCGCCTGCTCCATCAATTGAAGCTGTTGATAGATCAGGGTCAGGTCCTGCTCGCTGCGGGCCTCGGCGGCAAGGCCCGCGGCCCCGGCTTCGTTGCTGGTGCGCAATTGCAGGATCTGGATCAGTTCCTTGCGTTTGGCAAAGCAATCGGCACTGATGCGAAAAACGCTGCGCGCCCCCGGGTCCGAGACAAAAGCCCCCACCCCCTGTTTGGACTGGATCATACCATCGCTTTTTAACTGCGATACGGCTTCGCGCACCACGGTTCGCGCAACCCCATAATTGAACGCAAGTTCCTGTTCGGTTGGCAATTTGTCGCCGGGTTGCAAAATGCCGTCGCTGATCTGCCCGGTCAGCTTGGCGGCAATTTCGTCGGGCAATCGCCGGGGACGGACAATTTTTTCGTAGCGGTTTGGTTCTGATTTTTGCATCGGGTTTTTGGAACTCTTTTCTGAGGCGCCTTTACAGCAGGTTCAACTGGCGTGCGACCGGATATATGACTTTGTTGCATAAGGGTGTTGCTGTGTCAGCATTAAATAATGTTGTCTGACAATAATACTTATTGTAGGAAGGGACGATCAAGGGAGGGTGCTTTTCATAATTGTTTGGCAAAAGCATTCCATGTGACATCACATTCAGGGAATAAACCATCATGCTTTACGACGTTCGCACATATACCTGCTATCCTGGTACGCTTAAAAAGCAACTTGCCCTGTATGGCGCGTTTGGCTTTCCGGTGCAAAGCCGCCATTTGGGCCAGCCTCATGCCTATATGGTAACAGAAACCGGCCCGGTAAATTCCTATGTTCATATCTGGGCCTATGACAGTGCGGCGGACCGTGACGAAAAGCGCAAATCGCTTCAGGCCGATCCGGAATGGCAGGCTTATTTGAAAAAAAGTGCCGAAGCCGGCCATCTGGTGAACCAGGAAAATAAATTGATGACCCCGGCCCCGTTCTGGACGCCGCCTGCGCGTTAAAGGAAATATTCTTTAAAATCAGCTATTTATCGTATGCTCATGATTTAAGCCTTCATGCCTTTATTCGGGCATGGGGGCTTTATTACAGGGCTTTGGTATCGTCGATTATGCGCGAGCGTTATTGCACAGGCATCGCGGTGATCAACGCGGCGGGTTATTCGCCAGGCAAAATCAGCAAAATTGCCAGCAAAGGAATCACCACAATCGACATCAGGGTTGCGACCAGCATGGTGGTGGCGGTGCGTTCGCGCGCGGTATCATAGGAGGCCGCCATCAGAACCGCGTTAACCCCGGGCGGCAATGCAGCAATCATGATCGCGGGCCCGATAATTTTGGCAGGCATGTGCAAAGCCAGCCCGATTGTGAAAACCAGGGCTGGCAGCAGGCATACCTTGGCAGTTGCCCCAATGATGCTGGTGGTCATATTGCCGCGCAGTTTTTGGCCATAAATTCCCGCTCCGATCAGCATCAGGGCAATGGGCGGCATTGCCTGTTTTAGCATGGCGAAGAACGTATTGACGACAACCGGCATTCTGATGTCGAACGAGGCCACCATAATGGCGCATAAAATGGCGATGATGATGGGGTTACAGATCTGGGCGCGCAGCGTATTGGCCAGAACCGCACCGGGGTTGCCGGTTTTGTTGCGGCTCCATTCCATCAACAAGATGGTCGGGGTCAGCAGGCTTAGTGCGTGAATACATAAAATGGTTGCAAGAACCAGAAGCCCGTCATGGCCATAGAGAATATCGATGATCGGAATCCCCAGCATGCCGATATTGGAAAAAATCGCACCAAAGGTCAGGACAATGCCTTCGGCACGGTTGTTTTTTTGCCATCGCGTCAGCACGATAAAGACAATCAGGGCCGCGACAATAACCGCCCCGTAATAACAGATCCAAATATTGAGATTAAAAAGTTCAGATACCCGGTTGGCCGAAATGGTTTGAAATAGGGTCGCCGGGATCAGGGCCCAGAAAGTCATTTTTGTGAGGCCCTGAATGGCGGAAGCCCCGATCAATCCGCGCCACGCCAGGACAAAACCGGCCCCGACCAGCAGAAAAATCGGCCCTAACTGGTCAATCAGCAGCGAAATCATGCCCTGTACCCTTGGATCTGTCCGGCAAGGCTGTGGATCCAGAATTACCGGTCGTGTCTGAGAAAAAAGATGGTCCCTGACGGGGTGAGACATCAGGGACGCATATTTACGAGAAGCGCACTATATTCGTTACCGGTATACAGTATCAGGTTTTTTTGGCGTTGGGTGGGGTGCGAATGACCATGAAGTAGAAAAACACCGCCGTTAAGGCCAGGAAAAACAGGCTGTCGGGGCTGGTGATGAAGGTTAGCGGGTTGCCATCATTAAGCGAAAGAGAGCGGCGCAAATACTGTTCCAGATCGGGGCCGAGGATAAAGCCCAAAAGCAAGGTGACGGTCGGGTATTTTTGCTGGCGCAGGAAAAAGGCCAGCACGCCAAATACCAGTGCCAGCATCATCTGGAAGGGGGAATAGGTGGCAACGTAACTGCCAACCAGAGCCACAACGGCGATGCAGGAATAAAGCACGGCCTTGCGAATCGAGACGATTTTAACGAAATACGGTCCCAGCAAATAAAGCGTGAGCGGGATCAGGATCAAGGCACTGACCAGAAGGGAGGCAAACATCGGTGCGATCAGATCGATTTGAGTATCGAGCAAGCGCGGGCCGGGTTGCAGACCGTTAATGATCAGAACGCCCAAAACAATGGCCGTGGTTGGATCACCAGGGATACCAAACATCAGCATTGGCACAAATGCCCCGCCGCACATGGAATTGTTGGCGGTTTCGGCCGCGGCAATGCCTTCGCGCGATCCCTTGCCATACAGGTCGGGGTTTTTCGACTTGCGCATGGCTTCGGCATAGGACACAAACGCCGCCATTGAGCCACCAGCCCCAGGCAAAACGCCGATGAAATAGCCGATGATGGCACTTTTTAAATAGGTCCAGACGCCGATCTCGCGAATTTCCGCCATGGTCGGGAAAAAGTCGCGGCGGCGAATGGGGGGAATGTCGATGATTTTCTTATCAACGGTCAGGGCGTTCCGGTTTTCGCAGGCCTGAAACAGAATTTCGCTAATCGCAAAGGTGCCAATGATCAGCGGCATCATGTCGATGCCTTCAACCAGCACTTCGGTGCCAAAGTTAAACCGCGCTATTGGTTGCATCACATCGATGCCGATGGTGGCAATCATGATGCCCAAAAGGGTGGCGACAAAGCCCTTGGCAATGGCGTTACGCTGCGAAATGACGATCACGATCAGGGCAAACAGGATCAGCGAAAACTTGCCCGGTGTCTGAATCAGCAGTGCCAGTTTGGCGGCAACCGGTGTCAGGCAGATCAGTAAAAGGGCACCAATCACCCCCCCGATCATGGAACCCAGCGCAGCATGGCCCAGGGCATTGGCCCCTTCGCCCTTTTTCATCAGGGCATATCCTTCGATCGACGTCATCATCGAGGATGGCGCGCCGGGAATATTGATGGTGGTGGCGGTGATGGAACCGGCATACATGCCCGACATGAAAATAGATGCACACATGACAAGCGCGGGCACAACATCAAGGCTGTAGGTAATGGGAAGCAGCAGGGCAATGGCCAGAACCGATGTCAGGCCGGGAACAGCGCCAAAGAAGGTGCCGATCAAAAAGCCGATAATCATATAACCCAGAACGGTGGGGTCGGCCAGGGCGGCAAAACCGCCGAGAATGTGAAGGGTAAAGTCCATTAGAACATCCCCCGGAAGTCGGTATCAAATAACGGCAGCCGGACCTGAAAAATAACCGCGAACAGGGCATAGAAAACAGCGGTAATGGCGGCGGTGTAAACAAGGCGTTTGATATGGCCGGTATCTTCCAGCCCGAAGATATAAAGCAGCGCATACACATATAGAAATGTCGAAACCGGATATCCCAGCGGCTTGAAGGCGAGAATATAAATCGCTGTGACGACAACCACCTTGATCGGGGCGGCAAGGTCGGGTTTCGCGGGTTTGGCTGTGTCCGTGTCGTTTCGTATGCCGAGAACGACAAATGCCAGGGCCACATACATCAGGATGGATGCCACAACGGGCACAAAGGACGGGCCAACCAGTCCTTCGTCAAACTGGGCGGTAATTTGCAGGGCGGTGGCAAGATAAATGCTGGTGATTACAAACAGCACGAAAGGCAGGATAAGGCGTCTGTCCCAGCCGCCCGATGAATCGGACTTCATTTGGTCGTCTCCGTTTCGACAAGGGTCGTCAAAATGGGGAATGGCGGCCTGCGTGGCCGCCATTCTTTGGGTTGGAAAGGCATTATTTCTTGATCACGCCCTGATCAACAAGGGTCTGCATCTGTTTGAACAGGGTCGCCTGGGTGTCGTTGGCCCATTTGGTAACCTCGGCAGTGCCCAGCCAGTTCGGGGCAACGCCAACTTTGGCAACCCAGGTCTGAAAATCGTCGCTCTCAAGGGCGGTTTTATAGGCAGCCTCGATTTTGGCAACGATGTCATCGGGGGTTTTTGCCGGTGCAGCCAGCACGATGAAGCTGCCCATCTGAAGGTCGATGCCTTCTTCCCTGGCGGTTGGCACGTCTTTATAGGTCGGGTTGCGGCTGTCGGAAAATTCGACCAGGCCTTTGACATCGCCCGATTCAATCAGCGATGAAAAATCGCCAAGGCTGGTGGCGGCAACCTGGACTTCTTTTGACAGAATGGCTTCTTTTTGCGGGGCGGCCCCGCCGGGATAGGCAATCAGTTTGAAGTCGGTGCCGGTCAGTTTTTCAAACTGCAACATCGCAAGATGCAGGCGCGACCCGGTATTCTGGATGGCAACCTTGATTTGGCCCGGGTTTTCCCTGGCAGCTTTGATCAGGTCGGCAACCGATTTATACGGTGCGTCAGCCGCAATGATCAGGGCATCTGGTTCGCTGGTGACGCGCGCAATCAGTTTCAGCTTGTCGAGCTTGTAGGTCGGCAGCAACCCTTGCCAGGGAACGGTAACAACCGAATCATAGGTCAGGGCGCCCAGGGTATATCCATCCGGCCGGGCTTTCATGACTTCGAGAATACCGGTCGCGCTGACACCGCCTTCGATGTTTTCTGCATAGATCGATTTGCCAAGTTCTTTTTCGGCAATGGTGCCGAGCTTGCGGACGATCCCGTCGGTGCCACCACCAGCGCCCCAGGGAATAATCATACGAATATCTTTATTGGGATAATCAGCGGCAAATGAGGCCGTTGAAAAGGCAGTGGCAGCCAGAACGCCGATTGCGGCGATTTTAAACAAACGATTGATCATCGTTCCCTCCTTGATGGGTCTGTTTTCAGACATGGACCCGGGATGTTGCTTTTGTCATTCATGGGATGTGCCATGGGACCGGGAAATTGGGGGCAGAAAATGCCAAACTGGCCATCTGCCCCAAACTCATCTTATCTATGCTTGTCAGACAACATAATATTTCGCAAGTCCAATATCATGTTTTCCGTTTCTTTCGCCAAATCAGCTGTGTTTGGCGATCAGGTCTTGCAGCATTTTGTATTCATCGGGGCGCAGGTCAGATAACGGGGCGCGAACCGGGCCTGGGTCACGGCCAATGGCTTTAAGGCCCGCCTTGACGATGGAAACGGCATAACCGCGTTTTGCCCCGAGGTCGCGAATGGCGACATAAGGGTAAAAGAAGTTTTTCAGCAGGGATTTGACGGTTGCGTCATCATCGCTGGTGACGGCGGCATAGAATTTTTGCGCCAGTTCCGGCATGAAGTTAAACACGGCCGATGAATAGGTCGTCATGCCAATGGCCTGATAGCCCTGGGCATAGACTTCGGCAGTGGGCATGCCGCCAATATAGGTCAAGCGGTCGCCCATTTTGTTGCAAACGCGGGCAACCAGGTCGATATCGCCCGCGCCATCCTTGAAACCAATCAGGTTCGGGCAAGCGTCGCACAGCTTTGCCAGGGTGTCCGGGGTGACAATGCTGTTGTCACGGTTATAGACGATAACGCCGATTTCAACCGCATCGCAGACGGCACGAATATGGTTAAACAGCCCTTCCTGGTCGCCACCAACCAGATAATGGGGCAGCAGCAAAATGCCGTCGGCTCCGGCATCCTGTGCCGCACGTGCCAGTTTCGGGGCAATGCCAGCCCCATAACCGCAGCCAGACAGGATCGGCGTGGTGCCCGCTTCGGCCTTGGCAGCCCGGACAACCTCAACCACTTCGTCGGGCGAGAGCGAGAAAAACTCGCCCGTTCCGCCTGCGGCAAACAGGGCGGCAGCGCCAAAACCGGACTGCCACGCTATCTGTTCGCGGTAGCGGCCTTCGTTGAAGCTGTAATCATCGTTAAAAACGGTGGTCGGGAAGGAGAGCAGGCCCGAGGCCAGTGCCTTTTTCAGATTATTTGGGGTCATGGTCATTTCTCTTTGAGGGTGTCGCGTGCGCGTTCGCAGCGCCGAGGCTGGGATGCACCCTAAAATAGGTATCATGTATCGTCAATAACATATTATGAATTTAAGCATGGTAATGTAATTATATGTTTGAGTGGCTTAAAGCAGGGCATTTTTTCGCCCGTTATGTCTATGCTTCCGCCGAAAAACCGCGAAATCGCCGGGTTTCTTTGGGTTGTTTGATAACTTATATGATGAATATAGGGGGCTATGCCCGTCGCCCAAAAGCCGCCGCGCTTTAAAGACACAAAAAGCAACCGCCATGATTTGATGAAATTTAAATTTGTGACTGGATTCAATGGCATCAGATTCATAGGATGCTACTTCACAATATACGCGGTCCCGGTGGGGCGGGGTCATCGCATTCAATGTTTGGGTGTGACAGGTAGTCTTGTAAAAGCGGGTTTGAATGAAAAAGCTGTTAATTGGTGTTGTCGTTCTGGGGCTGGTTGCCGGGGGCGGGTGGTTATACTGGAACCAGCAAAAAGCTGCGCAACTGAAAATGGCTGATCGCTTTCATCCGTCGCCAGCACAGCTTTATTCGGGCATTGTCGGTCAGGTGACACCGGTTTTTGACCTGCACGGATATAAAATTGCCATGCTGGTCCCTGGCGACCGCATTGAAGGCGATGGCTGGGTTTTTCGTGGAACCGCCCGCAGTGGTAATTTGTCGCCAGCCTATTATGGCCAGGTTGACTATGTGTGTTCTGTCTCGCAAAAGACATCTGACCAGTGCTGGAAGTTAAGCCAGCTTGTGGTGGATGGCCGGGCGCTTGCAATTTCGGCGGCAGATCAGATGGTTGATGGTGTGCCGGTGGATACTGAAAAGGCGATTGAAACCCGCGAATCCGAGGCGCTGGGCATGAACAACGCCCTTGATACCCAAAATGGCAGTGCAGCCGATACCGCGACGTTGGATGCACCTACCCAGGGCGAGGGCAGTACCGCGCAAAGTGACACTGCCGATATAACGGGTGCACCTGATACAGCGGCCACGCCGGTGACGCCCGGTTCATCGGAAACGCGCGCGAACGCCAAAGTCCCTGTCGTACCCGATGGGCCTGAGGCTGAGGCTGTGGGTTCGGCCGATGTCTGGCGGACAACGTCGGGGAATGTGAATGCCCGTATGGGGCCTGGCACCGATTTTGAGGTTGCCTTTGCCATGCCAGAAACAACGCCATTGCGTTTGCTGGAACAGAAAAATGGTTGGGGCCGGTTTGCCTATGCCGGGCCGGATGGCAAAACCTATCGTGTCTGGATCTATATGACGCTGGTGGCAAAGAATTAAACGGCGGGGCAACTTTGGGGACGGATTTTACGGTATGCGCCGCCGTCCCGTTGCCTCGTAAGTCTTAAAGGCGAGATATCTGCGAGAACCGGATCGGGGCGAAATGTCGGTTTGCGTGGCAAAACATACAGGGTTGCGTGACATTGTCCGTGGTGTGTTTTGGGGGTTCTGATGTAACGGCGCGGGTTCTTCGCGGCGGTTTTGATCGCATATTGACGGATGGTTCCCCTGACATTTTGTTTGGGGAAGATAAAAGGGTAATTCATGTTTGGCTGGTTCGGCAAAAAAAGCAGGCCGACGCAATCGGTAAAAAAACAGCAGGTATCGCTCGATGACGCGGCGGTGCCTGCGGATGTTGTGGTTTATGCCATTGGCGATATTCACGGGCGTGCCGATTTGCTTGAGAAAAAGCTCGCAAAAATTGATGCGGACCCGATTGCGTCGTCACAAAGCAAAACAATTGTCTATCTGGGCGACCTGGTTGACCGGGGTTTGAAAAGCAAACACGTCATTGATTTGATTTTGGCGCATGAAAACAAGGGGATCGAACAGATCTGGCTGATGGGAAATCACGAGGAATTTATGCTGCGCTTCCTTGATGACCCGGAAAACAGTCTGGAATGGCTTGGTTTTGGCGGGGCGGAAACGCTGTTAAGCTATAATGTGTCGGTGGCAGCCGGGGCCTTTAACGGGAAAAAAGCAATTAAGGCGTCGGAGAATTTGCAAGCCGCATTGGCGGAAGCCGGGCATGAAGATTTTATCGCCCGGTTTCGCGACAGTTTTGAGCTGGGCGATTATCTTTTTGTTCATGCCGGTATCGATCCTGAAAAGCCTATTGCCGGGCAGGGGCCAGAGATTTTACGCTGGATTCGTGAACCGTTTTTAAGCCATGCAGCGCCGTTGGCCAAAGTTGTTGTGCATGGCCATACGGTGGGCGAGGAGCCGGTGGTGCGCAATAATCGGATTGGGCTGGATACCGGGGCTTATTATTCCAATACCTTAACCTGCCTGCGGTTGGAAAAGACCAATTATCGGTTTTTGTAGGCTGAGCTGGTCGGGAGTTTCGGTGACGAGGTCTGATCAGCACGGTTACGGCTTCGTGAAAATAGAAAAAGACCGGCGATATACCGGTCTTTTGGGGTTAAAGCATGTTTCCTTTAATTACGTGCGGGAGCAGATTTAAAAGAAGCGTTCTTCGACGCGAACAATATCACCGGGTAAGACAATTGTTTCCGGTGTGGCCTTTTCGGGTTGCCGACTTTCATCGCCGCCCCGAATGATCAGAATATCGTCTTTATCGGCGCGGTAGGTAAAGCCGCCACCCAGCGCCACGGCGTTTAGAACGCTCATGCCATTTACATAGGGGTAGCTGCCGGGTTCCTTGACTTCGCCCAGAATGTAGAACGGGCGGTAATTCATCACCTCAACGTTGACTTTGGGATCAACCAGATACCCGTCTTTCAGCTTGGACTCGATGTCCGTGCCAAGTGTGCTGAGGGTTTTACCGCTGGCGTTAACCGTGCCGATCAGCGGCAGGGACAACTGGCCTTCGCCCGATACCTCGAATTCACCCGATAAGTCGGGTTCACCAAATACCGTAATTCGCACTTTGTCGCCTGAGCCCAGCGTGTAAACCGGTTGCGCCGCATATGCCGAACCAACGGTATAAAACGACATGATCAAGACGAAGAGGAAGCCACATAATTTACGCATAACCAACCTGTCTAATAGAAATCCCTTCGGGGGAACCCGAAGGGATCATAACATCTACAGAGCGAATGAGAAATGGTATCCAGACCAATTAGAACTGGCCGCCAACCTTCACCATAATAACGTTCTGATCATATTCATTGACAGCATTGTCCGAGTCGCGGGTTTCGTGGCTTAGCTTGACGCCGCCAAAGAAATTGCGATTCAGTTTGTAATCCGCGCCAATGGAATAGGTGTATTTGTCATCTTCGCGCGAAATACCCTGATAGTCAGAGTTATAATATTTCGCATCGGCATTCAGGATCAGGTTGCGCATCAGCTCGTGATCAACACCAACGCCCAAGGCTGTGCCGATGGTCGATGACGCACCGGTCGTGGTGGTTTCATTGATCGTCCGCGATGCGGTTCCGCGCAGGGTTGTCAGTTCTGTAATGTTCCAGCGAACGCGAGCATCGGCCGAGTAACCATCAACATCTTCAAGCGTCGGATCGTCGTAGCTCTGTTCCATCCAGCCAACACTAAGGTCAGCACGGATCAAACGGTCCAGATCAATGGCGACACCGGCTTGAACATTATAACCGTTGGAATCGCGGTTTACGTTACCGGTATTAATCCGCTTATCGTAATTGCGGTCATTGACCGAGCTTTTAACAAAAGCTTCGTAACCACTCTGGATTTCATACCCAAGGCGGACTTCACCTTTGGTTTCGGTCCGATCACGTCCGTCGTTGCTGGTGGTCGTTCCGTTAATGTTTTTATTGCTGTCGTAATTGTAGTCGTCAACCGTACCCGTCAGGCCAACGCTAAAGCGGTTGGGCTTGTAGGTGCCACCAATAACGCCGGTCATCTTGTCATATTCAACCGGTTCTTTGGCATTTGCAGGAACATCATCGCCACCGCGATCTTCATGCAGGTGTTGCAGACGCGCATCACCGGTAAATTTCAGAGCTTCGGTGGCATCGGCACGTCCGGTCGCACGCAAATTATAGTCGGTATAATTGTCGTCGCTGGTGTCGGCATAGATGCCAAATTCGGATGATGCTTCGAACTGCAGGAAATGACGGTTCCAGTTTGACCGTAACTGCAAACCCGGTGCAATCCTGGTAATGTAATCGTCTTTTTCGTTGGTGTTCGATTTAAAAATATTGTCGTTATATTCTTCGCTCACTTCGGCCTTCGGATAAAGGCGGAACGAACCAACGGTAATGCCGTTCGGTTCATACCCTTCCGGAACACGTTCGGTCACGGCCTGGTCCGGGTTTACCTGTTCCTGCGCCGATGCCGCAAACGTCACCGCCAACGCACTGACTGCTACAGATGCGAGCAGTCCCCCTTTAAGAAATTTCACGTCGTATCCCCTTATAAACTTCTTGCGTTCAATACTTTTAGCCTAGCCAAATTAACCCAGGTTCCAAGGTTAAGCCGGGCTAGCATCGTCTTGCGCTGCACTGCCGTCTTCATTTTCGGTGGCAGCATCGTCATTCCCGCCCGTATCCCCGACATCTCCACCAGTTTGCTGGTTGGCATCTGCGGTTTCGACGCTGGTATCAGCTTGCTGATTGGCGGAGCTTCCGTTTTCTGCGTCATTTTGCGCCGTCTGCACGGTTTGCGCTGACTGATTCACAATCGAGTTAATCAGCTGACCGTTCGCCGCACCCGCAGACTGGGTCGCAACGTTTGCAGGAAATATGTTTGTTGCATTTGAAACAGCCCGAACAACGGCAATTTGGTCGACACCTGCGCTTCTGGCCGATACTGCGGCGATGAGTCCCGGCGTGGCGGTTGATCCGCTTGCGGCGGCCTGAACGGCAACCGAGCTGGCGATCTGGCTGGCGGCTTGGGGGTTTGCCCGCGAAACAGAAGCGGCAATTGTAAGGGCGCTATTGGGGGATGCCTTGGTCGCGGCGGCGGCAATGGCAGCAGGCGAGGTTGTACTTGCCGTCCCGGTTGCGGCCGCAGAATTTTGGGATGCTGTAGTCACAGAAACAGCGATTTGCGCTGCTGCGGTCGGAACAGCCGTGACCACAGAACCGGTAACCGCTTCGGCAGAAGTCGGAACGGCGGTAACAACCGATGCGGCGATTGTGCTGGCAAAGTCAGGGGCGGCAGTGGCAGCAGAACTGGCAATCGCGGCTGCCGCGCCCGGGTTGATTTTGGCAGCGGCGGCGGCAATGGTGGCCGCTGCGGTCGGGTTTTCGATAACCAGTGCTCTTACTGCTGCGGCAAGACTTTCTTCCGTTGCGGCGGCAGCGTTAAGTGTTGCGGTCATTGTCGGTGTAATAGCGGCAGACTGTGCGGCAGCAATACCGCACGCTCCAAAGAGAATGCCGCCAGTTAATGCCGTGACGGTGGCAAGTTTGCTCATCATTTTCATGGTCTAGCGACTCCCTTTGTACGCTTTTCTGGTTCCCAAGGCCCGGCAAGCACAGATTTATGCCCTTTAACCCTCATCCATAAGGATAAACTTATGGGAGACAATCGAGATAGGCAAATGATATTGCGCGCTTCGCGGGATTTGTCATCATATCATGATTGTTGTGTTGCTATTTTACCACAAAGTGAAGAGGCACGCATCTGTTTATCCTATTTAGAGATAGTGTATTCTTCCTCCAATGGTTAGGTTGGGCTAGGGAATCGAGTGTTCTCGAATCGAAAGAAACAGTTTTTAAATCGTCAAATTATAATGAATAACAGGATTGGGGGCCGGTTTGACGGTGTCGTAAGAGGGGGTTCCCGGGGGATAATTGTACGTAAAAAGAACCTGGAGGCGAATCGGCTCTGCAATTTTAAATGGATTCTCATGCCGTAATCAATGTACCTCTCCGCCTTGTAACCCGCGAAAAATGAGCATATTTTCGTTAAAGCAGCCCCTCATTTTGGGCCGAATTGCGTGTTTTAAGCGTCTTCGTTACGGGGCAGATCAGATCAGATCTGATCTGATCTGCGGATCACCTGCCTAGCTGCGCAAAACATGCCTTGCGTCAAACCTGCCGTTTAGCGGTGGTTTGACAAATGTGCCGTGCAAACGTGACGCCAATATCTGTCACATTTTTACATCAGAATTTTCAGAACTGGTTTGGTTGGTTCGGGCTTGCGTCATCTTGATCTGCGCTGGTGTTATCAACATTGTCATCCTCGGTCACCGTGCCCACCGGGGGATTGTTGCCCTGTGCGTCATTATTGTTCGCCTCAGCCTGAGGGGCTTCAAAGCTGTCGGCGTTATTGGCGGAACCTGAATAGGAATCGACGTTTGAGGACACCTGACTGGTGGCTCTTGTGGCCCTGTTGACCGAGTCGGTGGCTTTGCTGATTTCCAAGTCGCTGTTCAGGGTTGCCGCGGGCGTATTTGTTGCGGTTGCAACGGCCTGGAAGATTGTTGTATCCGGCGATATGGAGCCGATGGCCTTGGATGCTGCAAGTGCAATTGCGGTTGGGGTGGTGACAACGTTACCGGTATTGGTCCCTTGTGCGGTAACGGCAACGCTGCTGGCCACTGCGCTGGCAGATGACGGATTTACCTTTACGACAGCGCTGGTGATATTAAGGGCCTGGGTGGGGGCGGCCCTGGTTGCTGCTGCGGCAATGGCCGCTGCTTGCGCCGGGTTGGCATTGGTCGATTTGGTAAGGGATGCTGCAATGTAGGCGGCGCTGGCCGGTTTTTGCTTGCTCAGGATTTCGGTTATGGCGGCGGCACTGTTTGGCGCATTTTTTACAACCACCATGCCGACAACAACAAAGGCGTCGGGGACGGCACCTGTTACAGCCTGCGTGATTTGTTCGGCAGCAGCAGGATTAGCCTTGGTGGCAAGGGCGGCAATGGTCGCCGCAGCCTGCGGGTTGGACTGGCTTAGTTCACGAACAACGCTGGCCAGAGCCGCAGGGTCATTCGCCGCACTCGTAATCTGGGCTTGCTGGGCGGCTGTAATGTCACCGGAATACTGACTTTGGTCCGCCGGGGTGGCGATGGCTGGATTGTTGTTAATCGCGCTCCGGGGAGGTGTCGGGTCGCTCACCGTTATGGAAGGAAGGGAAAATGGAGGAGCGGTTCCACCCATGGCACCACCCGATCCTCCAGTGCCTGAGTTAATAGCAGCGGCACCACCGCGGGCACCGGCATCCTGTGCAAAGGCAATACCACAAGATGCGATTATGGTTGTTGTGGCCATGCTGCTGATTGCAACAAGTTTGAGTAACTTTTTCATGTTTGGTTTTTTCCCTGTCACGAAGAGTATTGTCCGACCGATGGCAAAAAACAAAGGCGGTCAAGTTTTCCTGATTCGAAACATTATTTGATATGGTTCTGGAATTATCTGGAATGCCCCTAAGGGGTGAAATTCTATGTTTATTTTCTATTTAAAAAAATGCACTAAAAATATCAATTTTGACTCTTTATTTTTGAGTGTTGATATCTTTAATAAATCGCGAAAACCGGTTGGGTGGGGCGGTTACCATTGCGCCAACTGTAATGCGAATCGCGGTCGGGTTCTTTTTGGCCAGCTTCACCAGATCGCGATGTTCCAGCGTATCAATCCAGCGGATTTTTTCTTCGATATCGTGCTGTTCGCTTGGCGAGAGTTGCGGCCACAGGTCAATGGCATAGCTGATCTGGTTGATCGCGAGATTACGTTCATAGGGACCGGTTAAGAGCGACATCCGTAAAGACTCGACCGCAGTGCCATCGGTAGCCCCACCGATCATCAGTCGGGTAAAGGTCAGGCGTGCCCAGGTAAATGTGTCCATCGGCGAAAGGGTCAGGGCGTTGGTAAAGGCTTTGTCTGCCGCCAGATAATGGTCTTTTTTAGCCTGGGCGGTTGTTGCACGTTTGGCGCGCGCCATGTCGATATAGGCCAGGCGCGTCCAGGCTTGTGACGTGGGAACCCAGTCAATCGCGCGCCGTGTGGTGGCGTCAAGTTCGTCAAGGGTGGCTTCGGTGGTGTTGGGATTGTTGATATAGCTGTATTGCTGGCTTGACAGGGCCAGAAGCATCGACGCCATGGTATGCGGAACGGCGAGAACAAGAAGACCTGTTCCCGCCAGCAAGCCGATAATCGCAGGTAACCTGCGCTTTGAGATAAAGCGCATGATTAACCTTTGGCGTAATAGTCTTTGTAACGGCCATAATAATAGCCGTAATCGCCATAGCCATATTTGGCGTGTTTTTTGACATTCACCTGGGTCAGGACAGCCCCGGCAAGGTCAATACCGGCTTCGGCTGTTTCTTTCAGGCCCGCTTTGACCAGGCCGCGCGGTGTGCTGTCCCATTTCACCACATAGAGCATTTTGTCGGCCATCAGGCCGATGACCTTGGAATCGGAAACAGCCAGAATGGGCGGCGCGTCAAGCACGATAAAGTCGAAATGTTCGCGCAGTGCCATCAGGGTGCGTTGCATATGGCTTGATGACAGAAGATCAAGCGCGTTGGCCTGGGTGACTTTGGCGGGTAGCAGATAAAGACCGGTTTCTTCATCCTTTTTAATCGCCTGTTCAACCGTGCATTCATCGGCCAGCAATTCCACCAGACTATGGGTGTTGTCTGCACCAAATGTTTTGTGAACGGTGGGGCGGCGCAAGTCGCAATCGACCAGCAAGGCGCGTTGACCGGAATTTGACGCAACCTGTGCCAGCCATGCGGCCAGGGTTGATTTTCCTTCGGAGGGCACGGTCGAGGTAATGCCGACAATACGTGGTGGATTATCGACATTCGACAGCATAAGTGACGTTCGCAGGCTGCGAACGGACTCTGTTGTGGCCGATCCCGGCTTATGGGTGGGAAACCGTCCGACATCGGTTTTGCCGAGCAAGTTGCCGGTCAAAAGCGGGATCATGCCAATGCCGGGTACGCCGGCAATTTGTTCAAGCTGTTCGGTGCTACGAAAGCTGTTATCCAGCTGTTCCAGCACAAAGACCAGTACAACGCCGAGGAAAATTGACCCGACGAGGGCAACGGCGATAATCAGCTGTTTTTTCGGTGCTGAAGGCTCCACCGGCACTTCGGCACGCGAAATGATGCGGGCATCGGCTTGTTGCAAATCTTCCTGACTATTGGTTTCCTTAAACCGGTTCAGGAAGTTTTCATAAAGCAGACGGTTGGCATTGGCTTCGCGTTCCAGTTCGCGCAGGCGGATTTCCGCCTGGTTCTGGGTGTTGTTTTTGCTTTCCAGTCCATTCAGGCTTTGTTGCAGGGTGCTGACACGGGCCTGAGCAACACCCACCTCGTTTTTCAGGCTTTGGGCGATTTTGCGCACTTCACGTTCGATGGATACCCGCAGGTCTGCCAATTCGGCCCGTGCCTTGATCATGGCGGGGTGGCGGTTGCCATATTTTGATTCAAGCTCGGAGACGCGGCGCAGAAGTTCGGCTTCCTGATCGCGCAATCGCTGGATCAGGGGCGAGTTTAAAACTTCGGCGGCAGAGGACAGGTCGGCTGAATTGCCCAGCAGGCTTTGCACCTGATTCAGGCGGGCCTGGGCTTCGGCGCGGCTGGCCTGGGCCAGGATCAGTTGCGAACTAAGTTCGGAAATTTGCTGTTCCGTCATTTTCGAACCCTGACCCACCTTGTCAGAAATCGATTGACTATAGGTCTGAACAGCGGCCTCGGAGGCTTGCACTTTGTCACGCAGCGAGGAAAGGCGGTCGTTCAGCCAAGAGGTGGCGCGCCGGGTGGCCTCGAATTTTGCTTCAAGCTGATCAACAATATATTGGTCGGCGATGGTATTCGCAATCAGCGATGCCTTGCGGGCGTTGGTTGAGGTAAAGCTGATGGAGATGACCTGGGACCGGCCAACAATACCTACATTCATATGTGATTTAACATTGTTGATCACACGGTTCGCTAGTTCTTCTGCCAGTTCGGTATCGCTGAGAATAACTTCAGGTTTTTTTAAGCCGAGTGAAACCAGAAAATCGTCCCCGACATAGGTTTCAGGTTTCAGCACGATTTTATACCACGGGATTGCGCGCAGTTCAGAGTTAAATTCCGGGTCCTTTTCCAGGTTAAGGTCTGTCATCACGCGGCGGATGAGTGAGCTTGATTTGATGACTTCGACTTCGCTGAGCAGCGCGCCCATTTCGGATGAAACGCCGCTCATGACACTTTCAATGTTAACGACCTGATTTTTGCGACCGTCAATAATGACATTGCTGGTGGCGGTAAAACGGGGCGCGATTTGAAAGACAATCAGCGTTACCAGCACGGTTAGTACAAAGACCACGGAAAAAATAACGCCTTTACGACGCCAGGCTGTACGCAGCAATTCTTTTAAATCAATCTCTTCTTTCTCGCCGCCACGACCGAGGTTGCTGGCCAACGTTTTCAAGCGTGATCGTTTTTCGTCGGTTTGCGTGTTAGCAACAGTCGTTGATGGTGTGCTGGAATTGCTCAAGCTTGCCCCCGTGTCAGGTCTTTCTGTGCCAGATTGTCCCAAACCTGACTATGATCGGTAGATATACGGAATTTCGAAAGCAACAGCAACCAATTAGGCTATGGAAATTTGATAAAAAGATGTTTCTTGTTGTGAAATGTTCTGTAGCATGTTTGAGTGTTGAAGTATGGAGGGATAGTTGCGCATTAATTTCATCAATATAATATTGTGAGGTAGGGGCTCGAAAGATCTTTAAGAAGAGAGTTTTATCGTTTTTTAGAGTCTTATGGTTTCGCCTTGTTGCCAGCGTTCAATGTTTGATGATGCCGTTCCTTTTGTGCAATGCACGAGCTGCGAAGGTTGTTAGTCTTCGCGAGGTAAGTGAGGTTTTTTTATAAGGAGATTTCATGATTAATTGAAGAAATTTTAATATAGACAGTTTTATTCAATCAAAATGAAATTTTTTATTAAATTAAAAGAGTTTTTATATCTATGGATGCACTATTTGTTAATCCCGATTCTTCTGCGAAAGCTTATCAGGGCCTTTCTGCCGTTTATTCTGCCATTGAACCGCCGACATGGTCTTTATTGTTAGCTGAAGCTTGTCGTTCAAATGGATTTGAAGTCGGAATTCTTGATTGTGACGCCGAACGTCTGAGTCTTGAGGCAGCAGTTGATCGTATTTGTATTGCTAGTGCACGGTTGGTCGTGTTCGTGGTTTACGGACAAAATCCGAATTCAGGAACAACAAGTATGATTGGAGCTTTGGCGCTTGCTGAAGCTTTGAAAAAAGAAAGTTCAGATACAAAGATTGCGTTTGTTGGCTCGCATACCAGTGCGCTGCCTAAAGAAGTATTGGCATATGACTGCGTTGATATTGTTTTATTAAATGAAGGTGTCTACGCAGTGCAAAATTTGTTGCGCAGCGATTTGGGATCAGATTTGAGAGGAATTAAAGGTATTGGCCATAAAAATTCCGACCGTAATGATCTGGTTTTGAACCCACCAGAAAAAGTTGTGCCTCAAGATCGTATGGATGAAGATATGCCCGGATACGCATGGGATCTTTTGTCATATAATGAGAAACCATTGGATATGTATCGAGCGCATTTTTGGCATGCTGACTTTGATCATGAGAAGCGGACGCCGTTTGCCGCAATTTATACTTCTCTTGGTTGCCAGTTTGCATGTGATTTTTGCATGATAAATATATTGAATCGAGTTGATAATGATGACGAGGTAAGTGCCGCCAATTTTAAAGGTATGAGATTTTGGAGCCCGGAGTGGGTTATTCGTGAGATGAGGAAACTCTCAGAGATGGGAGTTAAAACTCTTCGCATAAGTGATGAGATGTTTTTTCTTAACCGAAAATTCTATCGACCAATTCTTGAGAAATGTATTGAAGAAAAATTTGACTTTAATATGTGGGCTTATTCACGTGTTGATACCGTGCGTCAGAAAGAACTTGATCTTTTCAAGAAAGCTGGTGTGAATTGGCTGGCTTTGGGAATTGAGTCAGGTAATCAGGTCGTTCGCCAGGAAGTATCAAAAGGATCATTTCGCGAACTTAATATTCGTGAGATTTGTGAAATGATTCAAGGTGCTGATATCAAGATTATCAGTAATTTTATCTTTGGATTCGCCGAGGATACTATGGAAACGATGCAGGAAACACTTGATCTTGCGATGCAGCTTAATACAGAAATGGCGAATATGTACCCGTGCCAGGCTCTTCCAGGCAGCCCTATTCATCTTGAGGCAAAGTTTAACAATTGGGAATTGCCTGATTCTTATGAAGGGTACGCTTTCCTGTCCTACGATTGTAAGCCCTTGCCGACCCGGTACGTGAGTGCAGAAGATGTGTTGCGATTCAGGGACGAGGCATGGCAAACGTTTTTTTCAAATCCGTCTTACTTAGGTATGATTGAGCATAAATTCGGTGTGAAGGAGCGAAAAAACATCGAGGAAATGGCTAAAATCCGGTTGAAGCGAAAACTGCTCGGCGATTGAACACGCAGGTGTTTTTCGAGGTAGATACTATCTTTAGATATGCCAACAGTTTCTTTGTCGCGGCGATAGAGATTTTGTAGAAATGATATTTGTTTATTAAGGTCGGGGTGGATCAGGATGAGGGTGCAGGGGGAGGTTAAAGAATCCAAACTAAGGAGTTTGGATTCTTTTTATTATATTTTTGAATATAGATTGGGGTTGTTTTATGATCATTACTAAGACGCCGTTTCGAATATCATTTTTTGGCGGTGGAACCGATTACCCTGAATGGTTCAGAGAATTTGGCGGCAGTGTTCTGACAACATCTATTGATAAGTATTGTTATATATCTTGCCGAAATCTTCCGCCTTTTTTTAATCATAAACACAGGATTGTTTATTCGTTAATAGAAAATGTAATGTTAAACGATGACATAAAGCATCCGGCGGTTCGGGGTGTTTTTAATTATATGAATGTTCAAAATGGCTTGGAAATTCATCATGATGGCGATTTGCCTGCAAGATCTGGACTAGGCTCAAGTTCGTCATTTACAGCGGGGTTGGTTCATGCGATCAAAAGTTTGCGCGGTGAATTAATTGATAAATACACGCTCGCACGTGAGACGATTCATATTGAGCAAAATATTCTCAAAGAAAATGTTGGATCTCAGGATCAAGTTGGCACTGTATTTGGGGGGCTCAATCGAGTTGATTTCTCGAAAAATGATGACTTCGTGGTTAGCCCGGTTGTGATAAAAACCGAGAGGAAACAAATGTTGAATCAACATTTGATGCTATTCTTCACGGGAGTAACCAGATTCGCGTCGGAAATTGCAGCGTCGCAAATTCAGAACCTAAAGAATCGGGAAACCGAACTTAAAGCAATGCAAGCAATGGTGTCAGAGGCTATTGCTATTTTAAGTAGTCCCAGCGTGCCGATATCGGATTTTGGTAAGATGCTGCACGAGAGCTGGTGCTATAAACGCAGTTTGTCGGAACAGGTTTCAAATAGAGCAATTGACGAAATTTATCAGACAGCTGTTGACTGCGGAGCGGAAGGCGGCAAGATTCTGGGTGCGGGAGGAGGAGGCTTTATTCTGATATTTGCGGCGCCAGAATTCCAGCCAAAAATCAGAGAAAAACTGTCCAGGCTAGTTTACGTTCCTTTTAAGTTTGAGAATAGCGGTTCAACTATCGCTTTCTATCAGCCGGACGGTTTATAATATGAATAAGAGTGATAAAATCTACGTTGCAGGCCATACTGGACTTCTTGGCTCTGCTATGGTTCGAGAATTACAATCTGCGGGATATTCAAACTTATTGCTTCGCTCCCATGAAGAACTTGAACTGACAAATTCAAGGGCAGTGTCAGAGTTTTTTGAGGCGGCCCAGCCCGACTATGTGATTCTTGCCGCAGGAAAGGTCGGTGGTATTTTACAGAATCAGGAAATACCCGCCGATTTCTTGACAACGAATTTGAAAATACAGCTCAACGTTTTGGAAAGCGCACATCGAAACAATGTCTGCAAGCTAGTGTTGTTTGGGTCGTCATGTATGTATCCGCGCGAATGTTCGCAGCCTATGTCCGAAGATGTGTTGTTATCTGGAGTCCCTGAACTGACAAGTTTACCTTATGCTATTTCGAAGCTTGCCGGGTTACAGCTGTGTCTTGCCTATAACAAGCAGTTTGGCGCAACAAAGTTCATCCCTGTTATTCCGAATAGCGCATTTGGGCCAAACGACAACTTTGATTCGCGCACAGGGCATGTCTTGTCGGCGTTAATCCATCGTATTCACCGTGCGCAAAAGGAAGGACTTCCTGAACTGACATTGTGGGGGACTGGGGAAGCAAGGCGGGAGTTTGTTTACTCATCCGATATTGCGGATGCTGTTATCATGATTCTTTCCAGCGATGTTGAGAAAGTACTGCTACCGATTAATATCGGATCAGGAAGTGACTACTCCATTAGAGAGCTGGCACACGAAATTGCGACAGTTGTTGGATTTCAAGGTGATATAAAATGGGACAGTACAAAGCCTGATGGTGCGCCGAGGAAACTTCTGGACAGCTCACGTCTTTTGCGGCTGGGATGGAAGCCGAAGGTTAATTTTTTGGATGGGCTTGAAAGTACTTATAAGTGGTACTTGGAGAATTACGCTAAATGACCTCGATCAAAGAAGACAACTTCCTTAAAGAGAAAGCTCATTGGGTTTGGCAGCAGACATTGTTAATTAACCGTCATGCACCGGAAACCCGCATTGCGTCCTCTCTTTCTCCGATCGAGATTTTTGTCTCGCTTTATTACGGAAATATTCTGCATTTCAATCCGGATATACCACTCGATGATGCACGTGATCGATGCATTATTAGCAAGGGGCATGGATCGATCTGTATGTATCCGATTCTTGCTGATCTTGGTTATTTCCCGCGTGAGGAACTGGCCCGTGTTTGTCATTCGGGCGGTTTTTTAGGTGGCATTCCAGATCCTGTTATTCCCGGGTATGAAACAGTTAACGGGTCTCTTGGTCATGGGCTAGGGGTTGGCGCCGGTATGGCTTGTGGTTTGAAAGCGCGCGGCAAAGAACAAAGCGTTTTTGTCGTAACGGGAGATGGCGAGTTGCATGAAGGCGCATGTTGGGAAGCAATTATGTTTGCTTCCCAACATGGGTTGGATAATTTGAATCTTGTTGTTGATAACAACAAAATCAGTATGCTTGGTTACACTGACGATATTGTGAGCCATCGTGATTTCCACGCAAAACTGCAAAGCTTTGGCTGGCATACGTCCGAGGTTGACGGTCACGATGTTGGTCAGGTCCAGGCCGAGCTTTCCAGAATGAAAATAAACCGTAACAAAGTACCCAAGGCTTTGATTTGCAACACAATCAAAGGGAGAGGGGTGCCAAATCTTGAAAATGCTGAACTGTCGCACATTCTTGGCGTGAAGCCTGAAATACTCGATAGTCTGATAGAGTAATCCTATGATCATAAAACCAATAGCTATGCGGGATGCCTTGCTGGAGAAAATTTGGCAGGCAATGAAGCACGACGAAAAAATATTTTTTGTGACTGCTGACTTTGGCTCGCCGGTACTTGATAAAATAAGAGCAGATTACCCCGAGCGCTTCAAAAATGTTGGGATTGCGGAGCAGAATCTGATTAATATTTCTGCCGGTCTCGGGTTGGAGGGGTTTACTGTTTTTGCATATGCAATTGCGCCATTCATAACCATGCGCTGCTATGAGCAATTAAGAGTCAGTCTGGCACTTCTTTCTGAAGTGCGCCCTCTCAATGTTAATCTGATCGGGGTTGGTGCGGGTTATAGCTATGTGGTGTCAGGACCGACGCATCAATGTTATGAAGATTTAACGCTTATGCGGGCATTGGCGAATTTTGAAATTTACTCACCAAGCGATCATATTACTTCTGCTGCATTACTGGACAAATGTCTATCGAAGGTTGCTCCCAAATACATACGTCTTGATGCTCAAGTCTTGCCGGTTTTACATGAAGAATTCAAACCAAATATGCTTCAGGGATATGAAATTCTGCGTAATGGCCAAGATGTTTGCTTGATTGCAACAGGATATATGGTTCATACGGCTTTATGTGTTGCTGAAAAACTTGCTGTAAACGGTGTTGAAGTGGCTGTTGTTGACCTGTTTGATATTCAGAGTTTCGATGAAAAGTCACTGGTGGATTTTATTTCAACTTATAAGGGTTTAGTCTCACTCGAAGAGGGTTTCAAAAATCGGGGGGGTGTCGATGCGAGATTTCATGAATTCATGACCGACCATGATTTGCGTTTGCCTTATCTTGGGATTGGTGTTCAGCCAGGTTATAACTTTGAGCTTGGTAGCAGGAATGAATTGCACGAACAGGTTGGCATTGGCCAGGATGCTTCATTCGATGCAATTGAAAAATTTTATAAAAAAGTTTCTTAAAATCCATGGGGATAAAATGCTCAAATTTCCATTAATGCGGAATAATGTCACGCGTGAAGACCTTGATCTGGCGATTGAACTGCTTAAAGAAGACAATCCTATGTTGACCAACGGAGCTCGGTGCCGAGAGTTTGAGCAAGCCTGGTCTGATTGGCTTGGGGTGAAATACTCGGTATTTGTGAGTTCTGGGTCTGCCGCGAATTTATTGTCGATGGCTATTTTGAAAATTCGCCACCCGGAAGGCGGTGAAGTCATTGTTCCCGCTTTTACTTGGGTTTCTGATATTTCTTCCGTTTTGCATAACGGATTTACACCGGTATTTGTCGATATTGATCCACAAACGTTGGCAATGGATCCGACGCAGATTTTGGAAAAAATCACCCCGAAAACCCGTGCAGTGTTTTTGTCGCATATTCAGGGATTTAATGGTCTGACTGATAGTCTTTTGACTGAACTTGAACGCCGAAATATTCCGTTGATTGAGGATGTGTGCGAGTCACATGGCGCTACGCACAATGGTCAGAAGGTTGGAAGTTTTGGCGATATGTCAAACTTCTCGTTCTATTACGCACATCATATGAGTACAATTGAAGGTGGTATGGTCTGCACCAATGATCACGATACTTATCAGAAACTTCGCATGCTGCGCGGACATGGCATGGTTCGCGAGGCCACCGATCAGGAGTTAAAGGACCGTTATATTTCGGACAATCCTGACCTGAACGAATCTTTTATCTTTGCCTATCCGGGCTATAATGTTCGCAATAATGAAATTGGTGGAATCTTAGGGATCAACCAATTGAAACGTCTTGATGATATTGTTCGACGCCGTACAGAAAATCAGACTCTGTTCTTTGATAACCTTGACCATACCAAATATCGTAATGATTTTCGATTTGAAGGATCGAGCAACTATGCCTTCAATGTTGTTTTAAAACATGGCACTTTAGAGAAATTCAAAAAAATCGAAAGTTGCCTTAAAAAAGAAGGCATTGAATATCGTCGAGGCAGTGCCGGGGGAGGTAACCAGCTTCGACAGCCCTATCTCAAGGGGATCGTTGCACCGGATGCTTACAAGGACTTTCCAGAAGTCGATTATATCCATTTTTACGGATTCTATATCGGTAATTTTCCGGACCTGAGCAATGAAGAAATTATTTTCATCTGCAATGTTTTAAATGAAGCGTAATAAGTTATATAAATACTTCTTCATTACGCGTTAATTCTTGAAAAGGGTTCCTTTTATGATGACAGCTATCATCCTTGCAGGAGGGCTTGGTACCCGCCTGAGAAGCGTGGTCGCAGATCGCCCTAAACCAATGGCTCTTGTAAGGGGACAACCTTTTCTAAAGCACCTTATGGATTATTGGATAAATCAGGGTGTAACCGAGTTCGTGCTGTCGGTTGGATATTTATCTTCGATAGTTCAAGAGTATTTTGGATCAAGTTATCGCAAATGCCGAGTGATCTATTCAGTTGAAGAGCAACCGCTTGGAACGGGAGGGGGCATGTTATTGGCAATGCAGTCGATTTCGACAGATCACCCATTTCTGCTTTTGAATGGTGATACCTTATTTTCTGTGAACCTAGACAAGTTAAAAAAATTTCACGCCGAAAAGAAGTCTGGTTGTACATTTTCGCTGTTTCGGGCTACCGAAGATAATCGTTATATGGGAATGGATCTTGACACCAGTGGTCGAATAGTCGGGTTGCGTTCAGCAAAGGGCGTTATTGGCGACTTGGCCAACGGTGGCGTTTACCTGATTGACCCTACGATGATGAGAACAAAATATCATTGTTTAGGAGATAAACTTTCCTTGGAGTCCGACATATTTTCCAGATTGCTTAGTGACGGTGAGGCCATTTATGGAATGGAGTGTGAGAGCCCCTTTATAGATATTGGTGTCCCTGATGATTACTTACGGGCATCGACTGTTGTTGGTGTTCAAGGAGATTGAGTTATGCTTGCAGAAGACGTTCTTGTTCATAATCTCAAAGCGTCAATTTCGGCGAAACAAGCAATGATTGCGGAGGTCAATCAAGTTGCTGTTTTTGGTGCCTCCGTTCGAGAAGTTGTGCATCGTTATAAGAATGGTGGTCGAATTTACATTGCAGGAAATGGTGGTTCCGCGGCTGATGCTCAACATCTTGCCGCAGAATTTGTTAGTAAACTTGCTCGTGATCGATTGCCTCTTCCTGCAGAGGCACTAACGGTTGACAGTTCTATATTAACTGCAATTGGGAACGATTATGGTTATGACAAAGTATTTTCGCGCCAAATCCAGGGAAAAATGACATCCAGGGACATTTTTCTTGGTATCACTACATCAGGTAATTCATCTAATATCTTGCTTGCTCTGGACGCTTGCCGAGAGATTGGTGTGCCGTCGATTGTTTTTACCGGTTATGACGGAGGTAAAGCCAAGAAAATGGCGGACTATTGCATTGTTGCATCCGGTGAGACCACTGCAGCTATCCAGGAAGTACATATCGTGTTGGCTCATTCATTGTGCGAATGCGTAGAACGTGAAATTTTTAAAATACAGGATTGATATGTCTTACAAAATTTTGGTGACGGGCGGCGCAGGCTATATTGGATCTATTCTTGTGCCTGATTTATTAGCTGCAGGACATGAAGTTACTGTTATTGATAACTTTATGTATGGCCAGGATAGTCTTAATCATGTTTGTTATCATGATAAATTTAATGTCGTACGAGGCGATGTCCGGGTAAAAGAAGCTGTCGCTCCGTTGATCAAGGACGCAGACGTGATAATTCCTTTAGCTGCAATTGTGGGCGCGCCATTATGTTCGCGAGATCCTGTTGCAGCTGAAACAACAAATCACGGTGCTATTTCGCTGATGATGGACCTTGTGTCGAAAGATCAGAGGATCATCATGCCTACGACAAATAGTGCATATGGATCGGGCGATGACAATAATTTCTGCACGGAAGAATCGCCGCTTCGCCCTATTTCAAAATATGCGATAGACAAAGTTTTGGTTGAAAAAGAATTAATGGAACATCCTAATGCCATTAGTTTTCGTCTGGCCACTGTGTTCGGTATGTCTCCGCGTATGCGTATAGATCTTCTCGTTAACGATTTCACGTATCGAGCAGTCCACGATAAGGCAGTTGTTCTGTTTGAGGGGCACTTTAAACGTAACTATATTCATGTGCGGGATATTTCGAGAGTGTTTCAGCACGGTGTGTCCAATTTTGAAAATATGAAAGGTGAAATATTTAATGTCGGGCTTTCAGAAGCTAATGTATCAAAAAAGGAGCTTTGCGAGGAGATCCAAAAGATAGTTACTGGGTTTACATTTGTTGAAGCCGAGTTAGCTAAAGATCCAGATCAAAGAAACTACGTCGTTTCTAATGATAAGATTGAAAAAACTGGTTTTAAAGCTAATTTTTCTCTTGTTCGCGGTGTTGAAGAGTTGATTAAAGGGTATGCAATGTTGAGAAATACAAGGTATGGAAATGTTTAAAAATTTATTTTAAATTTTATGTGCGATATGCAAGTGAAACGCTGCAAATGAAAATAGGTTCGAGTTTTTGAATGGCATTCTTGTGTAAAAACATAGAAAAATTTTTATTTTTCAACTTAAAAGACAAAAAAGAAGTGACAAAATTCACATCTGAACTTGTTTTTTTTGCGCTTATTTTCTTTGTGGCGTTGATTCCATTGCCATTTGGAGCAAATCTTCCCTGGGTGTGGTCAATATCTTTTTTATACACTATAGTTATAATCTTATTGTTTAGCGTAAAGGAATTGTTAGAAGAAGAACCGGTGTCTGAATTCGCCGCGCGCCGATTGACACAGCCGGCCATAATTTTGGGAGTGGTTATTCTCTGGGTATGGGTGCAAAATATAGCTCACTTTCTGGGGATTGTCGCAAATCCAATATGGGTTGTCTCTGAACCTTTTTTAGGTAGAGAGTTAAATCGTTCAATTACCATAGATTCGTTTGAAACATCCGAATCTGTTATAAAAATAATAACGTCAATTTTTATATTTTTTCTGTCGGCCTGCTATTCTTTTGATGAGAAAAAGGCAAAAGTATTTACAAATTATTTTGTGGTTTTTACATCTCTGTATTCTGCTTACGGTCTGATTGTGTTTCTTGGTGGATTTGATAGTATCCTCTGGTTTGATAAAATATACTATAAAAATGATTTGACGAGCACATTTATAAATAGAAACAATTTTGCAACATATTCAGGTCTGGGGCTGATTGTATCATTTCTAATGTTCGCTCAGATCACCCAAAAGTATGCAATTTTAGGTCATAGTTTTCGACAAGTTATTATTCGTATTATGGCCCGTGAGATTTATCTTTTCTGGACCGCGGTTATTGGTATGTTGTTGAATGCTAGCGCATTGTTACTAACGCATTCGCGGGCTGGGGCGTTGAGTACGTTGGCAGGGCTTGTGGTTGCAGTTTTTTGTTTACGATTTTCCAAATTAATGCCCGAAAAATTTACCAGTTGGATTGCCATTTTTGCTGTAATTGGCGCTATTTTGATATTTTCTTTGAGCGGAGAAAATATCGTCCAAAGGTTTGATTTTTTTGATCGGGATCTTAATTGGCGAACATCTTTATATATGCAGGTCTGGGAAGGCATAAAAACAGCGCCTCTTACGGGCTACGGGTTTGGTACATTCAAGCAGGGGATACGTTTGTTTAGTGTCCCTAATACAGCATGGGCAACCTGGAGCTTCGCTCATAATACATATCTGGAATTGGCATTTACAATTGGAATTTTGGGCGCTACCGTTATGTTAACAGGTATTGGTATTATTATTTTTCATATTATAAGGGGAGTCAAAAATCGTAGAAGGTGCCAAATTTACCCAATCATGGGACTGGCTGTTGCTACTTTAATCGGATTGCATAGTCTGGTTGATTTTAGTGCGCAGATTCCCGCAGTAGGCTGGTCATTTTCATTTTTACTGGGTATTGCTTGGGCTCAGTCTTGGTCGTCACAGAAAAAATGATGAAGCATGAATATAAATAAAAATGATATATTTTAAATTAAACTAATTTAAATAATTAATTTCCTTCAACAAGGAATGCGTGCTGTGGCTGAAAATTACTTATTAAAAAAGATGATAATATGAAGCATAGATTTAATCAGAAGTTTGTTGTTATGTCGTTGTTTGTTTCCGACTGTTTATCTTTTGGTTTGTCTTTTTTAATTGGAGGAGTAATCGGATATGGCGTAAATTTTTTCTTTATAAATTCCACTTATGAAATATTGGGTGATGTTGATCAAATTGTTCAACGATCTATAATTTTTGGTGTTTTATCGATGTCTTGCTTGGGTTGGCTAGCATCAGAAAATCAATACGATGCTGAATGTGACATTTGGGGGCGATTTGGTATATGCCTTAAAGCAATTGTTTTTGCGTTCATAATTGACGTCGTCATTCAATATGCTACGCAGCAGTCGTTTTCGCGTCTTTGGTTGATTGGAAGTTGGTGCACTGCCTTGGTTGTTCTGCCGACGTTGTTTTTGCTTACCAGAAGTGTTTTGAAATCTTTCGGAGTTTGGGGAAGGCCTACCTTTATTTTGAGATCTAATGAAGTTAAGAATTCTCTAACGGAAATTTTGAATCGAGAATGGTCAGGTCTTTATCATTGTCAGATGGAAGCTAATGTCTCTTTTAGGAACTATAACCCAAAGGGAAAAGACTTTAAACGGTTAATCGATACCGTCATAGAAAGAAACGGGCTTCTTATTTTTTCAGTTTTGCCGTCTGAGATCATTATAATTGAAAAATTATGTTTTGAGCTTGAGCGTAACGGTGTAGAATTTTATTTAATTCCCGAATTGGGGGTGGCGGCAAGGCGTGGGCTTTATCAAAATATGATATTCAAGAATGGGATTCCGTTTGTTTACGGAAACAATAGACTTATGAAAAGGTCTGCCCGTATTATAAAGAGACTGATGGATGTCTTCATTTCTTCGTTATTGCTAATTTTTTTGTTTATACCGATGATAATCATTGCGTTGATTGTGAAGGCTGATGGTGGAGCTGCTCTGTTTGGTCATGAGCGTGTTGGCTTCAATGGGAAATTGTTTAAGTGTTTAAAGTTCCGAAGCATGCATCAGAATTCTGAGAGTTTGTTAGAAGACTTTTTATCTACTGATGCTGCGGCACGGTTAGAATGGGAAAAAAATTGTAAACTCCGTCATGATCCGAGGGTGTCGCGTTTTGGGAGTTTTATTCGAAAAACAAGTATCGATGAGTTACCTCAATTAATTAATGTATTGAAGGGAGATATGAGTTTAGTGGGTCCTCGCCCCGTGGTTCGAACTGAACTCGATATGTTTTATGGGGACGAAAGCGAACTTTATACGTCCGTTATGCCAGGTATAACCGGCCTTTGGCAGGTTTCCGGCCGAAGTAATACCTCTTATGAGCGTCGTGTTGATCTTGATGCTAGGTACGCACGTAACTGGAGCGTTTTCCTGGATCTCAAAATTTTATTGATAACACCTTTCACAGTATTTTCGTTCGATGGGGCATACTAAATATTTCTTAATTAATTTAAAGTTTTGTGATGCGTTAAATCATATTAAAGGAAACGTGCTTTAGAATGAGTATATTTTATACGTATGGCGTTGTATGTTCAGATAAATATTTTTAAGGATTGCCTGTGTTGATGTCCGGGTGGAATATATCTATTCGGGTTCTGATGTTTTCGGCGTCCGATATTTTTGGAAAATTATTTTTAGGAAAACTGATACACGGAATGTTTAGTCTGCAGAAATGAGGCATGTATTAAGAAGTTTCTTTATGAACGGGAATTTACAATAAAATATTTCAAGCTGTTTTTTTAAGTTCGGGTTTGCGTGATTTGCAGTTTTTAGATAACCTTGAATTGTTCCGATATGTTTTCGTTAAGAGAAGGGGGGGTATTTTATGGAAGTGTTTTGATCTTTTGTTTGTACGCTGCATCTGAAATTTAACGTTTAAATATACTTTTGTCGATAAGGGAAATAAAATTGAATCCACGCGTAACGATTGCGACGATTTGTTTTAATAGTGAAAGAACGATAGAAAAAACAATTCGAAGTGTATTGTCTCAAGATTATTTAAATATTGAATATATCATTGTTGATGGAAAATCAACAGATGGAACTATGGGTGTTGTCGAAAAATATAATTCTAATATCTCGATCACCATAAGTGAAAAAGATAGTGGTCCTGCAGAAGCTCAGCGAAAGGCAGTTGAGAATTCGACTGGTGAGTATATTATGTTTTTGTTTGCAGATGATTGGATTCCTAAAAATTATATCAGTAATGCTGTCCGTTTTTTAACATCGAATAAATCAGACTATGTTTTTGGAAATAATGCGTTCTGTGATAGTTTTGGAAAAATAGTTTATACCGTGTATGGAGATAAGAACTATGCGAAAAAGATAAAATATACTATGCCTAGAATCAATTACACGTCGATTGTGAGTCGCCTGTCGATATATCATGTCTCAAAAATGAAAGATGATGAGTTTAAAGTCGCTCCGGATTATGATTTTTTAATTTCAATACATAATAAAGGGATAGTAGGAAAGTACTGTGATCAACTAACTTGTTATAATCAGATCGGAGGAAATAGCCATAGGAAATATTTTCAGGGTGTCAGAGATGTGCGGAATATTTCTATTAAGCATGGTGCAAATCCTGTTTTTGCTTATGCCTATTATTTCGAGCGACTTGTCGGGCATTTTTGCTTGAATTTATTGAGGTTTTTAAATAAGTGATTTTGTTTTTTAGAGAAGAATTCAGGTGATGGCTGTTAATAGAATTTACCATCTTCATGTAATAATTGTTTTTGCGATTTTTCTTAATTTCTCTCTTTTCAAGTTCGGACAGGGCTATGTTGGGACTGCGTATGTGTTTTCTGCGTTGTTCTTTTTATTTTTCCCTATTTCTTTTGGAAAAGAAATGTTGGTACCTGTCTTATTTTTTATAATTACCTTGTTTTCATCAATTGTATCAACATTTGAATTTGGGTTTAACTATAAAATGATGACGTGCGCCAATATTATTATTGGGTCTGCGATTGGTGTGATACTATCTAAGGTATATTGTAATAGGTTGGGGGATTTTTTTTCCAAAGTATGTTATTTTCTTCTGGGTGCAAATTTAATAAGGGATTTTTTTTACTTCATTAATGGTCATTTAGCATATAATGTTTACGATTTCTTTTTTGTGACGAATGGCGGGCCAAATATTGAAGTCAGTGTTCTGGCTATTGCAAGTCTGTTAACGCGGGATGTTTATGCTCGATTTTCAATTATCATTTATGTCTTGTTAAAGTCATCATTGTATGACAGTCGTGCCGGATTAATTATAGCATTTTTAAGTGCGTTTTTTTATTTCAGGGATATGTTGAATGTAAAAACATTTTATATCATTGTGATCTATATTTGCATGTTGATGGCAGTCTTTTTGGGGCTGTTTTTTGAAACAATTAAATATTCATTTTTAGATCATTTTGTTAAATTTGATTTAGAGTTGTCATACTTGATGCAAGAGCAGGGGAGATTGTTTCTGTGGTCCTCTGGCTGGGATATTTTCAAAAATAATCTTTTCGGTGTTGGAGTGGGCAATGGTATAAAAAATTTGGAAAGTGCGTATCATTTTTCAGTGGCAGAAAATAATTTCCATAATATTTATATACAATATTTGGTGGAAGGAAGTTTCTTGAGTGTTTTTGTTTTCTTGATATACGCAAAAAGAGTTGTTTTTACAGTTTTTACTCGAGATGTTTTTCGGAAGTCCACGTATGGCGCTGCTACAGCTATGTTGATCTCTGGTTTGTTTCAGTGGACAGGGTATGGAATTTTTGAATGGCTTGTTTTTGGGTTATTTTTAGGGCAAGTTTCAATGGTTGAGGCGCAAACTAGTAAATCAATGGAAAATGGCTAGTTTTTGATAAATTTATTTACTCTTTGGGAACCGAAGGGATGGTTTTATCTGGACATATTTATAATTAAAAATATTATCGATTGACAGGTATGTAAAAAGAAATCCATGAGAAAAATTTTTAAAAATATATTTTTCATTCGAAAAGACTTCATTTTAAAAAGCATCCAAGCTTATTTTATTTTCGGACTTAATGCTTTTGTTCCCTTAGCTATTATCCCATTGATCGTTCCAAGTGTAGGAATAAATATGTGGGGTATGATTGCGGGAGTATCTGCAATAGGCACTTATATTTCAATTGTTATCGAAGGGGGGGCTCACCTCTTTGGTACTCGTGAAATCGCCGAAAATAGAGAAAATACTTCGCATTCATTAAACTTCTTTTGTGTGGTTTTTGTTCTGCGATTAATTGTCTCTGTAATCTGTGGTATTTTGTTTTTTTTGTTTGTGTTGTTTTTTTATAATCCTTTTTACCCGTTAGATCTATTTGTTCCTGCTTTGATTTGGGGGGGTTCTTTAGGGCTGACTCCCGCTTGGTATTTTTTGGGGAAACAACAGATCTTATTGGCTGGTATATGTGATGTTATTCCAAAGATAATTGCTCTTTCTATTTGTGCTTTTGTTATAAATAAACCTGAAGATGCTCATTTATACTTCGAAATTTTGGCTTTTTTTCATGTGCTATCACTGATTTTTTCATATTTTTATGTGCTTAAGGATAGTAAACTAAATAATTTTTGTCGCAGCTTTAAGTGGGGGCCGTATGTACGGTTATGTTTGAATAAAGCAAAGGGTATATATTTCATTCATGTTTTTGGATCGCTATACAATATATTTCCAGTTATAGTCATAGGAGAGTTTTTTTCACTTAAGGCTGCTGGAGTTTATGCTATCGGTGATCGGGTCGTCCGGACAGTTTTTAATTCTATCCAACCATTAAGGCAGGTAATTTTTCCGAAGGTAATTTCCTTTATAAAGGAGCCAAATTCACTGGTTCCTAAGTTTGTAGGAAATTCCACTATTTTTCTGATCGTCATGTCGTTTTTTGTTATGATGTTACTTATTTTATTTTCTGGTGCGATAAACAGAATTGTGTTTGGAGTGGTAGGAGAGGGAGAAATAACATATGTCATCAAAATTTTGTCAGTGCAAATGTTCATTCAAAGCATATTTAATGCTTTAGGTATTAACTATTTGCTGCCAGCTCATAAAGATAAGTTTTTCTTTTTTTCTGTGTTGATGAGTTGTAGCGTTGTCTTGGTCGGATATTTCGTGTCGGTTCGACCTCCTATTGCAACTACTGCCGCATTTTTGATACTTTTTGCGGACTCGGTTGGTCTTATATGTGTTGTATTTTTTACCTTTGGTACAGACATCAGGAGGCGAGTGTTCAAACATGGAAAATAACGATCTTACTGTTCTGATGTCCGTGTATAAGAACGATAATCCTTGCGACTTAAAATTGGCTCTGCAAAGTGTTATTGATCAGTCCGCGAAAGCTAACGAGATCATTTTAATAGTTGATGGCCCTGTTTCGGAAGAGCTGATGGAAGAAATCCGATCAGTTAAGAAAGAATCAAAAATTGATATTCATGTCGAGTGTTTACCTGAGAATGTTGGTTTGGCGTCTGCTTTAAATTTTGGCTTATCGTTATGTCAAACGAAATATGTTGCAAGAATGGATAGCGATGATTATTCGTTGCCAAACCGTTTTGAAAAACAGTTATCTATTTTAAACGGTGATAGAGGTGTTGACATTTGCTGCAGTTGGCAAGGAGAATTTGAAAGTGATTATAGCTTATTTTCTCGCATAAAAAAGAGTCCTGAGTCTGACGCTGAGATAAAAAAGTCTCTCCAATATAGAAATGTTATTTCCCATCCAACGATAATGTTTAGAAAAAAAATAGTTGATTCAGTGGGGGGGTATTCAAAAGATTGTGGATTGTTAGAGGATTGGGATTTGTATCTAAGATTGTCTGCTCAGGGATTTCAGTTTTACTGTATACAAGTGCCATTAGTAAATGTCCGAGTTTCTACCGAGCAGTATTCTAGAAGAGGAGGGGCTAAATATTTATTTAATGAGATGAAATTTAAATTTCACCATGTGAAGATGAGGCAGTTAGACTGGAAGTCTTTTTTAATATCACTTTTTCCAGTTATATTTTTCCGGTTATCTCCTGTTTTTATAAAGAGATATTTATATAGGTTTGTTCGAAAAAATGAGAATTGAAATTTTTCTGGTAGGATGTGAATGATAGGCAGATAGTGCAAATCATATTCTACGTAGAACATTTGCCAGAATAATTCCAGCTATTATTCCGCTTAAACTTGCGCTCATATCTGCGACCGAAGCAATTCGGCCATTACCAAAATGAGCCTGCATCAGTTCCAGGCCCGGCGCGCCAAGGGCAACAATGATCACGAATAAAATGCTGATCTTGTGACGGCCACAAACCATGATCGGCCAAAAGGCCATGGCGGCAAAAACGCTGACATGGACGATCTTATCAAGATTGTGCCGGTCAGAGACCGCAAAGCGGCGCTCAACCCCGGCATAGCCAATTGCCACCAGCCCCAAAACCCATAACAGCAGCAAAAGGACGCGATAGCGATAAAGCAGGTCTTTAAGCCGCAACATAAAACTTGTTGATGGTTGCGGGCTGTTATCGCGGGCCGATGGGGAAAATGCGGTGTTATCCATTTCCATACCCGTGTCGTCCAGGACATTGCGCGTCGTTTGCGCCGTTGTTTCGGGCATGAAGGCTCCGTATTTTGATGAAACCCGGTGCCAAATGTCCGGGATGTGGTGTGTGCACTGCAAGAGTGTTTTCAGGCTTAAATAGCATTACATCAGGCCCGACGCGGCTTCAACCATCATATTCAACCATCATAAGGGGGGCTGAAATGCGTTATTTATCCATCACTGGGATGCTGTGGCGCAAAATGGCCGCCAAGCTGATAACTTTCGCCCGGATGGGTGAATTTTGCCACCGTAATCGGGGTGCCGTGAAACCATGTGCGGCGATGCAGCACCAGGCAGGGCGCGCCATGCGCAATGTCCAATAATTTGGCGGTTTTGTTATCCGCCGCAATCGCTTCAATCAAATGTTGGGCATCGGAATAGGGCGCATTGGCTAACAGCCAGGCTGCCGCCGTGATATCCTTGAAATTCTGGCGGGTAAATTCTGGTGCGGCGGCAAGGTTCACCCAGCGGTCCTCGATCTGAACCGGGATGTCTTCCTCGCGGTGCAGACAGACAAAATGGCATAGCGGCACACCGGGTGCGAGACCAAAGCGGGTGGCAAGCGTCGCATCGGCGACAACGGTGTCACAGGTGATAATTTCGCTGTCATGGCGATGCCCTCGCGCGCGGATATCGCGGTCGATGGCGCGAATTTCCAAAATCGGCGATTGTGCCTTGCGATCTGCCACATAGGTGCCATCGCCCCGGGTGCGGGTTAATACTCCTTGGGCGACAAGTTCGCGCAAGGCCCGGTTGACCGTCATGCGCGACGCCTCAAACACCCGGACCAGTTCCATTTCCGTCGGAATTTTCTGCCCGGCAATCCAGTGTCCGGCAATGACATTGCGCGCCAGCACCTGTTTGATCTGGTCATAGAGCGGGCCATTGCCATCAAGCACCAGATGCGCATTTGGCACGGCAGACAAAGGGGGATCGGCGGGCAGGTCATGGGGCAAGGGTGGGTTGCCTTTTGCTGTTTTGGGTTTCTGAGCCTCGTTAAATGTGCCGTGTCATCAGGCATCAAAGCACGAATCCCCTAAATGTATAGATATTTAAGTCCGGTTGCACCCGCCGATATGGTGCGACATCACCATGATCGGGCTTAAAACAAGCTGTTATGGGTGATTTCAGGTTTTTCTTGCCAATGTTGCAAAATGGGATTTATATATTTGTATATACATATTGCGTCGACAGAAGGTCCCTGTTGCGGTAGAACCGACGGGCGGTTGCCCGACAGGCCCGGATAGAATGATCGTGCAATGAATTGTGCCCGCGAACAGGGCCTTAATCAGGTGATGGTGAAATAATCATGGAAATGATCAAACTTGTTCCTGGCGAACTGACATTGGCGCAATTGCGCAAAATCGCCGCGGGCAATGTTCAAATTGGCATCGACGATGCCTGTCGCGACCGCGTTTTGGTCGCAGCCAATACGGTCGATGAAGTCTTGAAACGTGGCGAAAGCGTTTATGGCATCAATACCGGCTTTGGTCTGATGGCGAAAACCCGGATCGATAGCGAAAGCCTGCGTGATTTGCAGCGTAATCTGGTGTTGTCGCATTGCGCAGGTACGGGGGAGCCGCTGTCTGATGCGGTGGTGCGGCTTGTGCTGGCGCTAAAGGTGACGAGCCTTGCCGCCGGGCATTCCGGGGTGCGGCCTGTTGTGATCGATACCTTAATTGCCCTGTTCAATCATGGCATTTACCCGCTGATCCCGGCCAAGGGGTCGGTCGGGGCATCGGGCGATCTGGCACCGCTGGCGCATATGAGCCTGGCCTTGATCGGCGAAGCCGAGGTGCGCCATGCGGGGGCTGTTATTTCTGCTGCTGACGGCCTGGCCAAAGCCGGGGTTGATGCCGTGGTGCTGGCCCCGAAAGAAGGTTTGGCCTTGTTAAATGGCACCCAGGTTTCCACCGCCCTTACCCTGTTTGGCCTGTTTGCGATTGAGGATAATTTTGCCGCCGCCGTTTTGGCCGGTTCGGTCTCGGTCGATGCGGCCAAGGGCAGCGATACCCCGTTTGATGCCCGCATTCATCAATTGCGTCGCCAGCCGGGCCAAATTGCGGTTGCGGCCAAATACCGGGAATTGCTGGCGGATTCTGAAATTCGCCGGTCTCATGCCGATTGCGACCGGGTGCAGGACCCCTATTCGCTGCGCTGTCAGCCCCAGGTGATGGGGGCGTGTCTGGATCAGATCAACCATGCTGCCGCCATTTTGGAACGCGAAGCCAATGCGGTGACCGATAATCCGCTGATTTTCCCCGACGAGGGCGATATTTTATCGGGCGGAAACTTTCATGCCGAACCGGTGGCCTTTGCGGCCGATATTCTGGCCATTGCAGCGTCGGAAATTGGCGCGATTTCCGAACGTCGCATTGCCCTGCTGATTGATCCGGCGATGGTCGATCTGCCCGCGTTTCTGGTTGACAATGGGGGGTTAAATTCCGGTTTCATGATCGCGCAGGTGACGGCGGCGGCCCTGGCATCGGAAAATAAAACATTGGCTCACCCGGCATCAATTGACAGTTTGCCAACATCTGCCAATCAGGAAGACCATGTTTCGATGGCAACCTTTGCCGGGCGGCGTCTGGCCGATATTGCCGATAACGTGAATGGCATTGTGGCGATTGAAATGCTGGCCGCCTGCCAGGCGATTGAATTTCGCCGCCCGATGACATCCAGTGATGCGCTGGAAAAGGTCATCGCATCGGTGCGTGCGGTCGCGGCATTTTACGATAAGGACCGCTATTTTGCCCCCGATATTGCCGCGGTAAAGGCGCTTTTGAAATCTGCCGCCATTCATGGCTATGTTGACGATTTGCTGCCTGGCTTTGTCTGACCGGTTTTTCTATCCCCGATCTGCACGGCGCAGATCGGGGATCTGGAACGGCTCTTGACCCGGCCCGGCCAAGGGTGCATTTATTTGTCTATACATAAAAATAGCCGGCAATCGCAGCAACAGGGATGCAAGCATGTGGGATCACATTTGGGTCAACGGCCATTTCGCTACCATGAACCCGGCCCTTAAACAGCCTTATGGCGCGATCCATAAGGGCGCCATCGCGGTGCAGGATGGCAAAATATGCTGGCTGGGCCGAATGGACGATTTGGCTGACCGTCCCGATAAACTGGCAACAAACGTGACCGACCTTGCCGGGGCATGGGTGACGCCGGGGCTGGTGGATTGTCATACCCATCTGGTATATGGCGGCAACCGTGCTGATGAGTTTGAAAAACGCCTGAATGGTGTCAGCTATGAAGAAATCGCCCGCGCAGGCGGGGGTATTCGGTCCTCGGTGAGCGCAACCCGTGCGGCGAGCGAGGATGATTTGGTGAAACATGCGCAAAAACGGCTGAACAATTTGCTGCGTGAAGGTGTCACCACCATCGAGATCAAGTCCGGTTATGGCCTGCGCACCGAAGATGAAGCGAAAATGTTGCGCGTCGCCCGTCGTTTGGGGCGTGACAATAATATTGATGTGGTGACAACATTTTTGGGGGCTCATGCCCTGCCGCCCGAATATGCCGACAATGCCGATGGCTATATTGATTTGGTTTGTTCGGAAATGCTGCCCGCCATCGCCGCCCAGGGGCTGGCCGATGCGGTTGATGCGTTTTGTGAAAACATCGCCTTTAATACCAGCCAGACTCGCCGGGTGTTTGAAGCAGCGCGCGCCCATAATTTACCGGTTAAATTACATGCCGAACAATTAAGCGACCAGAAAGGTAGTATTCTGGCTGCCGATTATCATGCCCTTTCAACCGACCATTTGGAATATTTGGGCGAAGATGGCGTGATTGCGATGGCAAAGGCCGGGGTAACGGCGGTATTGCTGCCCGGTGCCTTTTATTGCCTGCGCGAAACCAAATTGCCGCCAGTTGATTTGCTGCGCCAGCATGGGGTGGATATTGCGATTGCCACCGATAGCAACCCGGGCACATCACCCGCATTATCCCTGTTGTTAATGGCGAATATGGCCTGCACCCTGTTTCGCATGACCCCGCAAGAAGCCCTCGCCGGGATTACCCGTAATGGTGCCCGTGCCCTGGGCCGGGGCGACAGCCACGGAACGCTTGAGATCGGCAAGGTCGCCGATTTTGTGGTCTGGGATATTAATAGCCCGGCCGAGCTTTCCTATGCCATTGGCGGCAATCCGTGCCTTGCTGTTGTGCGGCAGGGCACGTTGCGAAGATAGCTGTCTGCTTCAACTTCAAGTGTACCGTGTCTGTTTGCCCTTAAAGAGGAAACCCGTAATGGGTGCCGTCGGGAAGCTCCACATCAAGGCGTAATTTGCCACCAGATGCTTCAACATAACGTTTGAGAGATGAGAGCCTCAGGTCACGTCCCGGTTGTTCCATATCGGAAACAGTCGGCTGTTTGATACCTAAAGCAGCTGCAATATCGCTCTGTGTCAGGTGCATGCGTTCGCGAAGTTCGGCCAGATGAATGTTAAGCAACATTTCGCTTGCGGCGTTTTGTGCTTTCGCAACAACTTCAGGCTTTTCGCTCGCCAGTATTTGATCAAGCGTTCTTGCCATAATGCCTAATCCTTTTTCAATTTCGCCAGATGTGCTGCAAACTCCCGATCTGCGATCGGAATCATCACATCATAAAACCGTTTTTCATCGCTGGCCTTGTTTCCCGCACAAAGAACAATTCCTTTTCGGTGGTATCGAGGGTGACTGTTATTTGTTGTTTGTCCTATTTTCGAAATGCCGTTTTTGCAGCCACCGGGCCAGCATCGGCGCCAGCAGTACAATTTCAAAAATACGAACGATGTGGTGAAAGGCGACAAAGCTGGGTTCGATATTCAGGGCCAGCGCAATCAGCGACATTTCCGCAACCCCGCCCGGCGCAAAAGCCAGCAACACCGCCATAAAATTCAGGTCCAGCCAGTGGGCAACGAACCAGGAAACAACCCCGGTAAAGGCCAGAATAACCACCGTTGCAGCCACGGCGTAACCGGCAAGGCGCACCAGGAATGCCAGTTTAACCCCGGCAAAGCGGCTGCCAATGGCGGAACCCAGAATCCACAGGCTGCCATCCAACAGCCATTGCGGTAAATTGCCATCGACAATGCCGCTGATATGCAAGGTGGCACTGGCCAGCATCGCACCGGTCATTTCGGCGGCTGGAACGCGCAAGCGGCGAAAAATCAGCACGGTAACAATGGCGCAAAAGGCGGTTAGCAAGCCATCTTCAAGCGACATAACAACGCCCGCTTCCCCGTGCCCATTGGCGACCACCCCGGTAATCATCATCACAATGATCGGGGCTGACATCACCAGCAGCAACACCCGCAACCCCTGGGTCAGGGCGATTTCCTGTTCATTGCCGCCTGATGCCGCGCCAAGAACCACCATCGGTGTCAAGCCGCCAGGGGTGGCCGAAAACAGGGCGGTTGCCGGGTCCAGCCGGGCGATTTTGGCATAAAACCATGTAATGATGGCGGTAATGATCGGGACATAAAGCAGGACGGCAATCATGCTGATCGGCCATCGTGCCGCCTGATCGATGGTATCGGGGGTGAAAGACCCGCCCAGAAACACACCGATCACGCCGAGAATCATGGCGCGAAATTTCATGGGGATGGCCATGGGCACGCGCAGCAGGGCGAAAATGAATGTTGCCAGCATGGGCCCCATCATCCAGGCCAGCGGCATGGAAATGACATGTGCCACAAACCCGCCGACCATGCCAATCACCAGCCCGGTTGCCAAAAGCCGGAAAAAGCGGGGCGTTAAACTGGCAAGGAACGTGTCGGGTTTTGCGGGCATGGCTATTTCCGGGGTTGGTGATGTTGAGGGTGATCGTGATGCTGAACGGGTTGAAAATGATAATCGTATTTAAATACGGGTAAGGCAAACAAGCCGCCAGATAAAAAACGGACAAAAAAAGGGCCGGGTCCGCATGGCGAACCCGGCCCTTTTCACGGTCCCGCTTTACGGAGAAACTGTCGGGTCTTTTTTCGGGCGCAGGAAACGGCCGAAAACGAACGGGGCGATAAAGCCGACAATGGCCAACACCCAGATCGAAATCGTCAAGGGTGATCCCCACAATGTACTGACATCGCCGTTGGAAATTTCCAGCGCGCGGCGCAGGTTCTTTTCCATTTCATTGCCGAGCAGAATACCAAGAATGATCGGCACTGTCGGAATGTTCATCTTGCGCAAAAGATAACCGATGACCCCGAAAATGATCATCATCAGCAGATCAAAGGTTGATCCCGAAATGCCATAAATGCCGACAAACGAAATCATGGTCACCGCAGGCATCAGATATTTGCTGGGAACGCGCAGAACCCGGACAAACAGCCCGACCATCGGAATATTAAGGCACAACAGCATGATGTTGCCGATGAACAGGGCCGCGATCAGGCCCCAGACAACATCCGGGCGCTGGGTAAACAACAGCGGACCGGGCGTAATGTTAAGCGCCATCAGCATGGCAAGCAGCACCGCCGTGGTGCCTGAACCCGGAACCCCCAGGGCCAGCATCGGCACCAGAGCCCCCCCGGCAGCAGCATTATTCCCCGCTTCCGGGGCGGCAACCCCGCGCGGGTCGCCTTTGCCAAAGGTACCGTCCTTGTCGCTGATTTTCTTTTCCACGGTATAGGAAACGAAAGACCCCAGCGACGCCCCGGCACCGGGCAAAACACCGGCGAGAAAGCCGATAATGGTGCTGCGCCCCATGGCACCCGATGTGCTTTTCAGCATCGACCACGGTGCAGTCACCCGGGCCAGTTTATGGGTTTGCGCACTGGGGGCCGATCCGGTTTTGTGTTCCAAAAACAGCAAAACTTCGGAAATGGCAAACAGGCCAACGATGGCGACCAGAAAGTCGATGCCTTCGTAAAGATGGATATTGCCGAATGTCATGCGCGGCACACCGGTCTGGTGGTCGACACCGACCATGGCAATGGCAAGGCCGATCATGGCGGCAATAACGGCTTTGGCCTGATTTTGCGAGGCAACGCCGCCAAGGGTGGCAAAGGCCAGCGCAAACAGGGCAAAATATTCAGCCGGGCCAAACAGCAGGGCAACCTTGACCAATTGTGGTGCCAGAAACACCAGACCCCAGGTGGCAAAGAAGGCACCAACGAAAGACGCAATCCCCGACAGGGCCAGGGCTTCGCCCGCCTGGCCTTTTTGCGCCATCGGATAGCCGTCCAGTGTGGTCATCAAGGCCGGTTCATCGCCGGGAATATTGAGCAGGATCGATGAAATACGTCCGCCATACATGGCGCCGTAATAAACCGATGTCAGCAAAATCAGGGCGGGTGTTGCCGGAAGGCCAAGGGTAAAGGCCACCGGTATCAGAATGGCGACACCGTTGGACGGACCAAGACCGGGCAGGGCACCAATGATGGTGCCGAGAAAACAGCCGACCAGAGCCAGTGCCAGATTCTGGAACGTCAGCGCGACAGCAAAACCGTCGGCGAGTTGTGAAAGTACATCCATATCAGAACCCCCAGGGCCCGCGGGCCAGCGAGAGTTGAAGAACGAGGTGGAACACGACGTAAATGCCACCGGAGATCGAAACACCGGCAATGGTGGCGGCAACGGGTTTCGCCCCAAGGCGCCAGCTTAGAATGCCCGATGTAATGGCGGTTGAGAGAACAAAACCGGCCACCGGCAGCGCATAGGTGTAAGCCACCATGACAGCAACGGCGAACACAATTTCGATCAGACGCGCAATGCCGGGCCAGTCTGGCTCGGGGTCCGGTTTAAGGATCGGAAAAATGGCGGCGATCGCCAGCAAACTACCAACCAGGATCGGGAAAAACTTTGGTCCCAGGTAATCGGTAATGAAGCTGGTCTGAATCTGTGTCGCCATGAAAATATAGAATGCAGATAGCAACAGGCATGCAACGCCCAGGGCTCTGTCACTCATGGCTGTTCTCCAAAATGACGAGAGCGCCGCACCCCGATGGAGTGCGGCGCCACAGGAGGGCGGTATTTATTTAATCAGACCGATTTCGCGGCTGAGCGTCTGGGTCGATGAAATTTCGTGTTTGACGAATTTTTCAAAGTCCGGGCCAAATTTTGCCAACGGCATCATGCCGTTATTGGCCATGACTTCTTTCCATTCGTCGCTGGCATAGGTGGTTTTGATGGCATTGACCCAATAGTCATATGCCTCATCGCTCATGCCTTTGGGGGCATAAAAACCACGCCAGTTGGCACCAACAGCATCGATGCCCTGTTCTTTGGCCGTCGGGAATTTGTTAAATTCCTCGCCCGGCAGACGTTCGTCAGCCAGAACAGCCAGAACCCGCAGATCACCTGAATCAACAAAGCCTTTGGCTTCGGAAATATCGCCGGTGAAAGCCTGGACATGGCCGCCCAGAAGCTGGGTAACGGCTTCGCCGCCGCCTTCAAAGGCGATGTATTTAACCGCGCGGGCATCGGAAATCCCCGCCGCCTTCGCTGCGATCAGAACTTTCAGATGGTCCCAGCCGCCAACAGCCGACCCCCCGGCAAAAGCAATGCCGCGCGGGTTTTCTTTCACGCGGTCAAAAAGTTCCGGCAGGGTTTTGATGTCGGAATCCTTGGCAACCGCGATCACACCGTAATCAGCGCCAATGGTGCCAATCCAGCGCACCTGATCCATGGTCGAGCCGGGAAATGCACCCTGGGCCAGACGGGTGGTGGTGGCCGACGATGCCGCAACGATCAGGTCGCTGTCGTCATTACGCTTTGAAACGACTTCGGCATAGGCAACACCGCCGCCGCCGCCTGCCAGGTTGACAACCTGCATCGGGCTGGCGATGGTTTTAAGATCATAAAGGGTTTTGCCGATCTGACGGCAGGTGAAATCCCAGCCGCCACCCGCATTGGCCGGCGCGATGCATTCGGGCTTGGACGGTTCGTAAGCAAAGGCTGACGATGCAAAGGAAAGTGCGGCAAACACTGTCGCGGCACCAAGTGCAGCAATCTTTCTCATGGTTATTCCTCCCAGTTTCTAGTCGCACCTTTTTGGTACGACGGTGTATATGAGAGTAGCGGGCGAACCTTTCACCAACCTGTCATCTGAAAAATTCAGGGAGCAACGGTTTGAGAATACTGATTGTTGAGGATACCGAAGATGTGGCCGATGCCATCCTTTCGCATTTCTCGCGACAGGGCCATGTGTGCGAGGCTGCAAGCAATCTGGAAGATGCCGCCCATTTTTTGGGCCTGGAAACCTATGATCTGGTTATTCTCGATATCAACCTGCCTGACGGGTCGGGGCTGGATTTTTTAAAAAAGTTGCGGGCAGCAAAAAACGGGGTGCCGGTGCTGGTGCTCACCGCAAGGTTGCAGGTTGATGATAAAATTGACGCGCTGGATTTTGGTGCCGACGATTATCTGGTCAAACCCTTTGATCTGCGTGAACTCGAAGCCCGCGCCCGCGCCGTTACCCGGCGCAAACACGGGGCTAACGAGGCAACGGTGTCGGTGGGAAACCTGCATTGTAATTTCGCCGATCATTCGGTGCGCGTCGATGATGCCGATATTGAACTGACAAGGCGGGAATTTATTTTGCTAGAGGCCTTTATGTCCAACCTGAACCGGGTTTTACAAAAAGAGGAACTTTATTCCCGCCTGTATGGTTTGACAGGTGAGGCCGGGTTGAATGCGGTTGAAGTTTATGTGGCGCGCCTGCGCCGTAAACTGGCCGATGCCACCCTTGAAATACGCACGCTGCGGGGCCTGGGCTATCAGGCGGTTCCCGGTGCGCGGGATGAAAAACCGTGATAAAGCCGGGTTTGGTTCCCCCTTCCACCAATCCGCGCCAGTCAGTTGCCGTTCGTCTGGGCCTGGCGATGGCGGTTATTTTGGCGGTGGTGTTGTTGGGAACCATTTTTGCCGCCAATAAATATGGTCAGGATGCCGCCGACGAAACTTTTGACCGCTTGCTGCGCGGGGCGGCTTTGCAAATTGCCGAACGTATTTTGGTCACCGATGGCCATGCCAATGTTGATTTGCCGGTTTCCGCATTTGAGCTTTTGTCGCTGGCCCGCACGGACCGGGTTTTTTATCGCATCATCGGGCCGGATGGCAAAACCCTGACCGGTTATGGGGATTTGCCCCTGCCCAAAGATGACAAGGGCCGGGTCGATCAAATTTATAATACCCGCTTTAAAGGGGTCGATATTCGCGCCTATTTGTTGCGGCGTCAGTTGGCCGAACGGTTTGTCAGCGGGGATGTGAAAGTGATTGTGGCGCAAACCACTTCGGAACGGGTGGCGCTGGCGCGCAGCATTACCACCCAGGCTGTTTTGACGATTGCGGCGGCGGGCATTGTTTTGTTGTTGCTGGTGATTGTGGTGATGCGGATTGCCTTGCGCCCGTTGGCCCGGGTGGAGCGCACTATTTTAGACCGCGATGTCAATGACCTCTCACCAATCGACATTGCCGCCCCGGCCGAGGTGGCGGTGTTGCTGGCCGCGATTAACCGGTTCATGCGTCGGCTGGATCGCCGGATTGAAGCGATGCAAAATTTCGTCGCCGATGCCGCCCATCAGATCAGAACGCCGATAACGGCGTTGCGCGCCCAGTTGCAACTGGCACTCGACGAAGACGACCCGGTTGTTCTGGCCCGCTTACACCGGCGTTTGCACGAACGCACCGTAGGGCTGGGGCGATTGGCCGACCAGTTGTTAAGTCATGCCCTGATTGCGCATCGCGCCGATATGGCGGTGTCGCAGGACCTTGATTTACGGCGCATTGCCCTGGAAGCGGAACGCGAAATACGGGCGGTGTCGGATGAATTTATCCAGGTGGAATTACCCGACGAACCGGTTGCCATCAAAGGCGACCCGATCAGCCTGCGCGAAGCGGTTAAAAACCTGTTGAACAACGCCTTGAAACACGGGGCAACGCCGGTTGTTCTGCGGGTAACACCGGTACAAAACGGCCATGCCAGCCTTTTGGTCCGCGATCAAGGGTCCGGTATAACCCCGGAAATTTCCGGCCGTATTGGCGAACGGTTTGCCGCAAACGGAATTGGCCCGGATAGTGCCGGTTTGGGGTTGTCGATTGTATCGTCGGTGGCGTCATCGCACGGGGCGGTGCTGGTGCGGCGATGTACCACGGATGGTTTTGAAATTGGCCTGGAATTTCCGGTGGTGGCGTCGTGATGAAAACGGTTTGGCATTATTGCAAGAAAGCCTTCCCTGCCAAACGCAGGAAGCAAACCTGTTTGTGGGCCTTGGCGGCCTTGATTGGCGGCGGGGCAGGAATTGCCGCCACCGTTATGAATGTGGCGCGTGCGGAGGACCGTGAATTTCCGATATCGACCGATATATCGGGGCGGCTGGTTATTCAAAGTTCAACCGATTACATGATTTTTGCCCCCGTGATCGAGGCATTTCAGGACCGTTGGCCCGGTATTTTGATTACGTATAACGAACTCACCACCAACGAACTGAATGGCGCGACAGAACAAGCCTGCGATCAGGCGCGTTTTTTGGGAGATCTGATCATTTCGTCGTCAATCGACCAGCAATTGAAACTGGTTAATGATGGCTGTGCCCAGTCGCCCGGGTCGCGGGTTGGGGCCAATCTGCCTGATTGGGCCAAATGGCGCGATGAACTGTTTGGCCTGACCTATGAACCGGCTGTGACGGTTTATAACAAGGCATTTTTCGCCGATCGCAAGCCGCCGCAAAACCGGTTTGATTTGATAGATCTGCTGCGCGAAAGCGATACGTTTCGGGCGAAAGTAGGTAGTTACGATATCGAAACATCAGGTGTTGGCTATCTGTTTGCCTTTCAGGATGCCATTCAGGCCAGCACGTGGGGGCGCCTGGTGGAAAGCCTGGGCCGAAACGAGGCGCAACTGTTTTGTTGTACCGGGCAAATTCTGGAGCGGGTGGCCGATGGCCGGTTGTTGCTGGGATATAATGTGCTGGGGTCTTATGCCCTGTCGCGGATTGGCCGCGACAAACGGGTTGGGCTGGTTTTGCCCAGTGACTATACCCTGATTATGTCGCGGGCGGCCTTTATCTCGCGCGATGCCCGCGAACCCGCCATTGCCCGTGCCTTTATCGATTTTATGTTATCGCCCCCGGGTCGGGCGATTTTGTCGCGCGATGCGGGCTTGTTATCGCCAATTGGCGGACCAGACATGCTGGCCCAACTGGCCGGGGCCGCCAAAGGGGCCGATCCGCAAGAATTGCGGCCCATCGCCTTGACCCCGGCTTTGATGGTTGGGCTTGATCAGGCCAAGCGAAACATCTTTTTGCAACAATGGCGGGCAGCCTTGCCGCCGCGCCAGTTATCACACCATCCTTGAGGTAACATGCGTTAATTGCGCAGCGAGGGAATCGCGGAAAACACGGTTTTTAACAGCTGCGGCTGGCGGTTAACGCCGGTTTTGACAAAAATCGCCTTTAAATAGGTTCGGGCTGATTGTACCGATATGCCGACCGCTTCGGAGGCTTCGTCCAGGGCAATACCTTCGGCCAGTTTCTGGGTCAGGCGGGCTTCTGACCGGGTCAGGCCAAAAACATCCATCAGATTATCAACCGACGGCGGCCCGACGCTGTCGGGTTCGACCAGAATGAAGATGAAACCCGGCTTTTCGCCATTCTGGCCGGAAATACGGCGCAAAAAGATCGACACCGCCATGTCATCGCATTCAAGGGAAAAGCCCTTTTGCTGCGGAACAGACCGCCCGGCAGGGGGATGAAAGAATTTGTCGAGATCGTCGGGCGCGCGGTCCATCGCCAGCCGGTTGTCGGCCTGCACATGTAATAGCGGGCATCGCCGTACAAGTTCGGCGGCCTGCGCGTTCATGTGATTGATCCCCAGATCCGGATCCGTGGCAATCAGACCCAGGTTAAAAATATCCAGAAAGGCTGGCGGGATCTGCGATTGTGTGCCACGGCTTTTTTCGACCGCACTGGTAATGCCATCGAGCAACGTTCTAAGCGGGGTGGGTTTGGGGTAAAACCGGTAAACACCATGCTCGTTTACCGCCTCAAGTGCTGATTCGAGGTCGGCATAGCCGGTTAACATGATGACGATCAGATCGGGGCGCACCTTGCGTAATTTGGCGGCCAGTTCCAGCCCGGTCATGACCGGCATGTGAATATCGAGAACGGCAGCTTCGACGCTGTTATCAGCGGAAATGGCATCAAGGGCCTGCTGGGGATCGTTGAAAAACAAGGCTTCCCAGTCCAGTGACATGCCCCGCAGGCTGCGTCTGTGCGCCGCAAGCAGGTTGTCATCATCATCGACAAAAGCCACTTTTACGCCGGAACCCGCCGATTTCATTCAATCCCTCCTCGTTTGGGGATATGGGGGTGTTGATGCCATGTCGTATCTTGCAGCGAACAAAGCCTATCTGGTATTTGACCCGATTTGCAACATCCTGGTGTTGCAAGAAATCAGGTCACGTCAGTTCAACTTATAAAGCAGGATGACACGTCCGATGGAATTAGCAGCGCAAAATTTTCGTCCTACCGTGCTGATGGTTGATGACGATGAAACGCTGTTATCCTCGGTTCGACGGACTTTAGGGCGCAATTTCAATATTGTGACCTATAATTCTGCGACGATGGCGCTGTCGTGGTTGACTAAAAATCAGGGTAGTGTCGATGCGGTGATTACCGATCTGATGATGCCCGACATGAACGGCATTGAATTTTTACAGCAGGCTTTTTTGATGGCGCCATCTGTACCGCGACTTTTGTTATCGGGCAATGTGTCATCAGGGGCGCTGCGTGACGCCATTAATTGGGGGATGGTCAGTCGGGTTTTGGCCAAGCCGGTCTCACCGTCGGTTTTGCGTGAAGCGCTAAACGATAGCATTTCAGCCCCCTTGCCATGGCGGCAGAATCGAAATATTTCGTCGTCGCTGGTGTTGGAAGCCCTGGAAAACAACCAGCAGCAGATTGTGGTGCAACCGCGTGTCTCGGCGCGTGATTTCAGTATTGTTGGCGGCGAGGTCCTAAGCCGGTTTGGGGTGTTGCAGCGTCGCTTTGGCCTTGATGAAATCATCGGGGCCTGTGAAGACCATCCGGTGATCAATCAGCTGACGTCAAATGTGTTGAATTTGCTGGAACAGTCGGCACAGGACGTGCAGCCAAAATTGGGTCTTCCAGCCCGCATTTCGGTAAATTGTTCACCCTATTCGTTGAGTAATATGGATTTTGTCCAGTTTCTGGTGCAGCGCGTGATTGATTTGCGCCGGGTCAATATTGAACTGGAATTTGAAATTACCGAACATAATGCAAAGGTTCTGTCCGAGCCTTTTATTCGCCATGCCCGTTATCTCAAAGAGCAGGGTATTGCATTGCTGATTGATGACTTTGGCACGGGCAACAATTCCATTCAGTTATTGCGCCATGATTTTTATACCGGCATTAAACTGGACCTCGGGCTTATATCGCGCATGATGACCGAAGTCCTTGACGATTCTTTTGTCGAGTGGACGGTTAAAATCGCCCATAAACTGGGGATGAGCGTGATTGCCGAGGGGGTTGAAAGCCTGGACATTGCCAGAAAGCTCCAGAAATACGGTGTAGATGAAATGCAGGGATATTATTTTTGTCGCCCGACTGCGCCAGCGGATTTGCGGGTAGATCATCTTGTTGCCAATGCCGCTTCTTGATCTATCAGTGATAAAACCCCAAATTTAAATCTGGCCTTGGGGCCGGGAAAACTGTTTCCGTGAAGGGGAATTTTCAATGTTTAAAGTTTTCGCCAGACTGGCAATTGCGGTGGCCTTTGTCGCCATGATCCTGCCAGCCAGTTCCGCACAGGCGCGTAATCAATTAACGGTTATGGCCGCCGATGGTGCAAAAACGGTTCTGTCTTATGAAGAACTGACCCAATTGCCGAAAACCGATGTGACAACGACAACCCCCTGGACCGAAGGCAAACATGTGTTTACCGGAGTCTCGTTTGCCGATTTGCTGGGTAAATACGGCATTGTCGATGGCAATGTGCGGGTGTCTGCACTTAACGATTACAGTGTCACTGTTCCGGCCGCAGAACTGATAGAAAACGGCGCTATTTTAACCTATCAGCTTGATGGTAAAACCATGACGGTTCGTGAAAAGGGCCCCTATTGGGTGATTTTCCCGTTTGACAGCCACCCGTCTTTGCAGACAGATCAATATTGGTCTTACGCTGTGTGGCAGGTGAAATCGATTAATGGCCAACCTTGATCAGAAGAAAAAAATCTCTTTTGTTACAAACGGGGTCGCCATTCTGGTTCTGACCCTGTTTGTCGTTGTTTATTACTTTTACTCGATGGCAATTGTAAGCAAACTTGAAGACGAACGCTTTGCCTATCGTGAAAATTTTGCCTGGGCGATGTTTCAGATACAAAAGCAGTATCTGGTACTTGATCGCGATATTGCGAAATATTCCAACGATCCGAAACACGGGTCGTTAACCTTTGACGATATTCTGTTTGAATATGACCTGTTCGTCAGCCGGGTCGAGATTGTGCGCGATGGTAGCGGTTTTGCGACACTGCATGAAGTTCCCGCCGCCGTCAATTTGCTGTCCGATCTGACGGCCACCATTGAAAAGCTGGACCAGAAAATTGCCGAAGGGTTGCCCGCGGCCAGGATTGTTGAGCTGATGGACCGTCAATTGGGCGATATGTCCGAGGCGATTCAGGATGCGACAGTTCTGACCACCAATTATGTATCGGTTTATAATTCCAGCAATATTGCCGGGGTTAAAAATGATATCGAGGAACTTTCCTATCTGTTTATATTTGGCCTGATCGTGATGATCGGGCTTTTGGTGTTTTTGTTGCATAACCGGCAACGGGCCTTGCGGGCCGATATGGATGCGCAGGTTGCCCGCCAGCAGCAACATGTGGTTGAGGAAGCCGCTGAATACGCCAAAATGCACGCCCTGGGAACGTTGGCGGGCGGCGTTGCCCACGAAATCAATACGCCAGCCCAGTATATCCACAATAATCTGGAATTTCTGACCGACAGCTTTGCCGAACTGACCGGGGCGATTCGCTATCACGATGATGGTTCCGCCAATTTGGAAATTGACCGCGACCGGGTAGAATTCATGGCCGAAGAAGTGCCCTTGGCTTTGCGCGAAAGCCTGGAAGGTTTGGAACGCATTGCCGGAATTGTGCGCGGTATTCGCAAATTTGCCCATCCGACCAATGAGTCAATCGAACCGGTTTCTGTCCCCGAAGAAATTGAAACCGCCATCACCCTGACCCGCAACCAGATCAAACATACCGCCCAGCTTGATTACAGCTATCATTCGGACGTCACCGAGGTGATCGGGCGGCGTAACCATTTGTCCCAGGCGCTGATTAATCTGATCGTAAATGCCGGGCAGGCGATTAAAAGCAACGGCATCAAGAATGGCAGGATTTCGGTGGTGGTCCGTCTGGTTGGCGGCAATATTGAAATTCGGGTGCGTGACAATGGCGGTGGTGTGCCAGAAGAATTGCGCAGCCGGATTTTTGATTATTTCTTTACCACCAAGGAACATGGGGTGGGCACCGGGCAGGGCTTGCCAATTTGCCGCAAGTTGATCCAGGATGATTTTGGCGGTGACCTGATCCTGACCGAAGGGCTGGTTGGCGAGGCAGAGTTTGTTATGTTTCTGCCGGTATCGGTCGAACGGTTGAACGGACCGGCCTAAACCCTGGCTATGGGGTGAGGGTCGCTGATTTATCGGGGCATCACTTTACGGAAAGTGCTGTGATGTTGCGGGCAAAAGGTGCGATGTGCCTGATCATACGGCCCTTTATCCTGAAAATGAAAACCCCCGGTTTCCGTATTCTGCGAAGGCAGAGGAAACCGGGGGTTTCGATCATGTGCCAGGGAATTCACATGATGAAAATCGTTACAGGACGATAGATGTCGCGTTAGCGCAGTTCGTTTTTGTGAACAATTTCACGGGCGATGTTTGACCAGGATGCCCATTTTTCGCCAATGCCAATCGTTGCAAGATAGCATTCCGCAAGCGGATATTTTTCCTTTATCAACCGACCGGCACGACCGTTTTCGCGGGCAAAATGCTGTGCGGCATATACCATGGCCAAGGTCGACGAACGCCCTGTCGGTGCTGATTCAGGGCGATGATGAAAGGCGATATCCTCGATAATTTCGTGTTTGAAGCTCCAGAGTGCCGCCATACAGGCCGATAGTCCGGCGTGGCTGATGCCCATCACATCGATTTCCGCCGAAATGATGTCGCACTGGTTTTTGTCGGCAATGTGCCGGGCCGTCATGCTTTGGTTGGGCAGAACGGTTTCAATCAGTTTGCTGCCGACATGGGACAAAAGCGCTGCGGCACGGCTGGCATCGATATTTTCAAATTCACTGTTTTCGTAGCGGCCCAGTCTGGCGGCGATTTCCGCCATGATCAGGGCGCGGGTCAGTTCCGGGTCATTTTCGGCGGTTTTAATATCGCCATTGCCATAAATTTCAAACAGCAGTGCCAGTGCCTTAACGCTTTCAACGCCCAAAATCTCAAACAGGTGGTGCAGGGTGGCCGGGCTGTTTTCCACAAGCAATTCTTCGCGCCGGGCGTAACGTTCAATGAAGGTAACGCAGTCGCGGTGGTCCATGGCATAGTGCGCCAGGTTTTGTTCCGAAACCGGGCCTTCGTGATACAGCGTGGTTTGCAGGTCGCGAAAGGCGGTTGGCCACAGATAATGGCCGGGCAAACACGACATGACACCTAACAAATACGGATCGCGCAGATAGGATCGCAAGATCAGCGCGCGTTCAATGGCATTAATGATCGACTGGTCGTCACAGGGCTTCATCAAAAAATGATGGGTTGCCGATGTGCCCAGCAAATTGGCGTGGCCGTCGGCATAGCCTGATAACAGGATACGGCCAATTTCCGGATAAAGCCGGGAAACCTTGCGAAACAGTTCAGCACCATCCATGACGGGCATGCGCATATCGGAAACAATCACATCGACGCTATGACGTGCTTGCAACAGGTTCAGCACCTCTTCGCCATTGTCACAAAATTGCAAGCGCCAGTTCGGCCGTTTTGCCCGGACACGGCGGCGCAGGCCGCTAAGGACATTGGGATCGTCATCCACGAATATGATTGACGGTGCGTTTGCCATGAGGATTTCCCTTATCTGGCGCTTGCCTTAAAACAAAGTGCCACATTATGACCAGGTTGATGGAAAAAGTGACGCGAATACCGTTTTGGCGATCATTGCGATTTACAAGCCGCTGCGATTAACTGCCCAGCCAATGCGAAAACAGGGTGTGGCGTGACGTGCGGTGCGTTTCAATGTTCCAGACGATAAAGGATTGCAACAGATCATCTTGTCCTGGCTGCAAAGTCGATGGCATCGCTTTATGTGTGCGCATGTCAGCACCGCTGACGACGATGTCGGAAACCGCCATCAGGGACGGATGACCAGCCTTAAGGGCGGGTATTGTGGGTGCGTGCAGACGCGCGTGATCTTTGTTCATTGCTATCCCTTTTCCATGCGGGGTCTTTCTGTTTGCAAGCTTAGAAAGTTTTTTAATTCCTCTATATCCCCATTTGGGGATGTATATTAAGCGACTGAAAAATAACAAAAAATGGGACATCCATTTGGATGTCCCATGTGACAGGTGATCAAAGGCGCCAAAAGCCTGTTTTTAGAATTCAAAACCCAGTTTGCGATCAAGCGAGATCTTGCCGCCGCCGCGAATGACGATTGAAAGTGCCATCATGCCCCACAGAACCGGCATTTCGAAACCGGCATTGATCCAGGCATAGCCATTGGGCAAGTGAATGAAAAAGGCCACGCCCATGAAGACGACAACAGCCGCCGCAACCGGACGGGTTAAAAGACCCAGAACCAGCAAGGCCCCGCCGAAAAACTCAAGCAAGCCAACCAGCAAGGCAAACAGATAACCGGGATGAAAACCAATGCTGTCGAAATAACCGCCCGTGCCTTCAAGGCCATATCCGCCAAACAGGCCAAACAGTTTGCCTGCCCCATGCGGCATCAAAAGGATGCCGGTGGTGACACGCACGATTAACCATGACAAGGGTTCAAGGGCAGTCCAGACCTTGCCAAGGGCAGGAATGACCGGACGGGTGCCAGACGGGGTAAGGGATGTGCTCATAGACGTAACTCCGTAAAAATTTCAGGCATCATACGATGCAAAATGGGGATGTCGGTAAACCGTCAGGGGACCATGTCAAACAGCAGGGCTTCGATGTCGGTTTGGGCATGTAATTTCAAAATGTCTTCATCGGCAATGGCCGCACCATCACCGGCATCAAGCGTGGTATCGCCCAGGGTCAGCGTGCCGCTTACAACCTGCAACCAGGCAAGACGACCCGCTTTCAAGCTATGGTTCACTTTGCTACCGGCGGTTAAGTGGGCGGCATAAAGATCGACATCCTGATGGATGGTGATGGAACCATCCCGCCCTGTCCGACTGCCAATCAGTTGCAAATCGTTTGACGGGGCGGCAATATCCTTTTCCTCGTAACCCGGCTCGATGCCCTGTTTTTCAGGGATGATCCAGATTTGCAGGAAATGCACCGGGTTTGTCTGCGAGCCATTATATTCGCTATGGCGAATGCCGGTGCCCGCACTCATGCGTTGCAGGCGACCGGGCCGAATAACCGACCCGTTGCCAATGCTGTCTTTGTGTTCAAGGGCACCGTCAATGACATAGGAAATAATTTCCATGTCACGGTGCGGGTGCGGGTCAAAACCAGCGCCAGCAATGACGCGATCTTCGTTGATAACCCGTAATGGTCCCCAGCCCATATGCTTGGCATCGTAATAATGACCAAACGAAAAGCTGTGGTTTGACTCCAGCCAGCCAAAATCGGCCCGGCCACGTTCTGTTGATTTGCGTACATTAATCATTGTCGGCTCCTGTATCAGGGTGACGTTTGTTGGAGCCAGTTTACTTTGTTTTCAAATACGCACAATCAATCAAAATACGGACACACTGTTTCCAATGTTAATTTAATTACGTGTTAAGTTGTTGATATATGGTCACTGCCACATCTTCGAGCAGGGCCTTGCCGATTTCGCCACTGACCGCATAGCCCATGGGACCGTCGATCCAGTAGAAAGTTTCGATATTGCCAGATGTCTGATAGCGAAAACCGGTTATCCGACTGTCCCGATCATGGCCCACCATCATGGTCAGGCGCTGGCCGCGGCTGTCTTGATACATCAACAAGGCCCCTGGTTTGCCCGCAAACGGCAACAGCCGCCCGCCAACCAGGGTAAATCCCTGTGCTGTCAGGTCCGGGGCAGAAAATGACATTCCCAGCCGTTTGCCCAGCCAGCCCACCAGATGGTCTTTCTGGTCGGCGTAAACCTCGACCGGGTGGCGGATTTCGCTGGCATAAATGCCATATCCGGCGCTGGATGCTTCGGGCAGGGTTTGCACATAATCGCGTGCGACGGGCTGTTTGGGGATCGAGGCTTCCATAATGGCCGCGCCGCCAATGCCACCGGCAATAAAAACCATCGCGGCGGCAGCCATTTGCCGTAATGGATAAGAACCGCTCCGCCCGGTTGGGCCGGATCGGGCAGCGGCAGAAGGGCCCGTGCGTTCGCCAAAGCCATCGTCATAAAAACCCGGAGCAGGCGGCACCAAGCGCCTGGGGCGCATCGCTGTGCGCAGGTTTTGGGTTAAGTGCTCGCGGTGGGGGGACCGGCGCCGTTCGCCGTGCTCAGATCTGTTTTCGCGGCCATGCGGTTCACCGTTCGCGTTTTGCCGCCCGTCCTGCGCGTTGAAATGATCTTCGAATGCCAGGGGATCATTCAGGAGATCACCCTGATCCTGAAATTGCGCGGTGTTTCGGGCTTGCTGGTCAATATATGGGTCATTGCTGTCGGCGATGGGCTGAAAAATCTCGCGCAGGGCCACCGTCTGGGCCTGCCATGTGGCGACTGTTGCGGCGGCCTCGGCATTGTCTTTCAGCCATTGTTCCACAAGGCGGTGGCGTTCGGCGGGCAAGTGACCGTCGACATAGGCATGCAGGTCATCTTCGCCGATATCATCATTGTCCTGCCGGGTCATTTTGGTCTCCGTAACGCAATCACATTGGGGGCATCTGTGTCGTCGCTATCTTGAGCTGACATGTGACGGGCCAAAAATTTCCGGGCGCGTGACAGGCGCGACATGACGGTTCCTAACGGAATTCGCAGAATATCGGCACATTCGCCATAGCTGTGTCCTTCAATCGCCACCAGCATTAGAACAGCGCGCTGGTCGGAATCAAGCATTTCAACCGCGCAGCGCAGGGCGTCCTGTGTTGCGAAATCGCCTGTCGCCGGGGTGGCAACCGTTTCGCTGATATTATCGGTGTCTTCGTCAAAAAGGGCGCGGGTGCTGTGTTGTTTGCGCAGGCGGTTATAATTCAGGTTGGTCATGATGGTCATCAGCCATGCCTTGCGATTGATTCCGCGCCAGCTTTGCGCATTGCCATAGGCCGAAACCAGGCAGTCCTGCAACAGATCCTCGGCGTCGTGAATGTCGCGCACAAGGGCACGCGCATAACGACGCAAGTTGGGAATCAGCTCAGGAATGCCTGGTTCTTTCATGCGATATGCCTTTTTGTGCCGGTCGCTTTTGGCCTGGGGCCGTGGGTCAGTGTGCCGCGCGGCCCTGAATAATCAGGGGCGTGCAACATCCCAGACATTTAAAACACCGTTGCCGGTGGTATCGCCCGGTTTGCTGTCCTTGACCCAGAAATAAAGCGGCTTGCCATCCATCGCCCACTGTTTGCTGCCATCCTTGCGGGTGATGATAGAATATTTTCCCTCTGCGACATCATCTTTGTGCGCCATCAGGGGCGGCCAGTTGGCCGCACATTTGTCATAGCAGTTTGACACATCTTTGCCGTCTTTTTGAAAAGTATAAAGGGTCATGCCGTTTTCGCCGGTCAAGATGGTGCCAAGGCCGCTTTCCATCGATTGAACCGGGGCGGCAAAGGCACTGCTGGCGGCGGCAAGGCACAGGGGAATGGCAACAAGGATGGTTTTAAACATTTTGGTGTCCTTTGTCTGACGTTTAGCTGCGCGAAGCGCGCAGCCAGAACAGGAAGGGATGAAACAGTGTGTCGCCCCGTCTGCGGCAACCGTTATTGGCAGGTTGCCGGGCGGCTTGAAAAACGGTCTCATCTTGTCAGACACATCAGGGGGAGGATTTATTCCCGCAGCCGATGAAATTTTACATATCTTGTCATAACAAAGGTGAGGGTCAAAAAGGTCCGATAATTTTTGATCGAATTTTCATTCTGGTACGTATCGACATATGTTTCGGCAGCTATATGCTGTTTTATCTGGCGGGAAGTGACAGGTTATCCATGTCCTATTGCGGTAAAACGACGTTATTGATTGTTGCACACGGCACCAGCGTTGAGGATGGCGACCCTGCTGGTATGCTGGCCCGGCAGTTGCGCCCAGACTGGAACGGGCATGTTGCCCATGCCTATATGCGCAGCGATCCTGATTTGCGCGTTGTTTTGGCAAAACTGAAACAAGGGGGGCAAACGGATCGGCTTTTGGTGATGCCGTTGTTTTTCAGTGCGGGGTATCTTGTTACCAAAGAATTGCCTGCAATTTTGAAAGAA